>MAAA01014014.1_pt1 | contig 54877 bp, 45 predicted proteins | sample 1115971 | NCBI WGS metagenome assembly MAAA01 (sample SAMN04961123, study PRJNA320927) | seawater metagenome | isolation source: sample BD02T6 sea water enriched with oil for 6 days | place: USA:Gulf of Mexico | collected 2013-07-27 | reverse complement strand
CAAGTTAGATACTATGCGTGAAGGCTGTTCTGCCAATGGTCATAAAAACGATTTTGATCGTAAAGATTTGTCGGGCGATTTACAAAAAGAATTTGGTGAGTTTGATAAACCCACGTTAGAAGAAAAAGACCATCAAGTGGCTGTTGCCGGTCGTATCATGTTTCAACGTGGTCCGTTTGCACAAATTCAAGATGTGTCTGGCACCATTCAGGTATACATCGCCAAAGAAGTGCAAAAAGCCATTAATTATAAAACCGCCTATGACTTGGGCGATATTATTGGTGCCACTGGTGCGTTGCATAAATCAGGCAAGGGTGAGTTGTTTGTAAATGTAGAAACAACTGATCAATTGGTTATGTTGACTAAATCTTTGCGTCCACTGCCCGATAAGTTTCACGGTCTTGCCGATCAAGAAACCAAGTACCGTCAGCGTTATGTTGATTTAATCATGAGCAAAGAAACGCGTGATTTATTTAAGATTCGTTCAAAGCTAGTAGAAGGTATTCGTAAATATTTATCGGATCGCGATTTCATGGAAGTTGAAACACCCATGTTGCAAGTGATTCCAGGTGGTGCCACCGCCAAACCATTCGAGACGCATCACAACGCCCTAGATGTAGATATGTATTTACGTATCGCCCCTGAGCTTAACCTTAAGCGCTTAATCGTGGGTGGTTTTGAGCGTGTATTCGAAATCAACCGTAGCTTCCGTAACGAAGGCTTGTCTACTCGTCACAACCCTGAATTCACTATGATCGAATTCTACCAAGCGTATGCTACGTATCACGATTTAATGAACACCACCGAAGATATGTTACGCACCCTTGCACTAGACGTACTGGGTACCACAGATATTAAATCTACAGTGAAAGACAGCGAAGGTAACATTACCTTTGAAACTACCTATGATTTTTCTCAGGCGTTCACTCGTATCACTATGGCGGACGCGGTTATGAAATATAACCCAAGCTTTGATAATGCCATTATTCAAGATTGTGAAAATAACCTTGAAGCGTTAATTGCTTATGGCCGAGAAGTGGGCATTAAAGAAGAGCCTAAGCAAAGTGCATGGGGACCGGGTAAGTGGTTATGCGAAATTTTTGAAGAGACTGGCGAGCATAAATTGGATCAGCCAACGTTTATTACTGCTTATCCTTGGGAAGTATCGCCGTTGGCTCGCCGTAGCGATGATAATCCATTCTTTACCGATCGTTTTGAATTTTTTGTGGGTGGACGTGAATTGGCCAATGGTTTCAGCGAGCTTAATGATGCTGAAGATCAAGCTCAACGCTTCCAGAAGCAAGTAGATGAAAAAGCCGCCGGTGATGATGAAGCCATGCATTACGACGCCGACTACATTGAAGCGCTTGAATACGGTATGCCACCAACGGCCGGTGAAGGTATTGGTATCGACCGTTTAATGATGTTGTTTACCGACAGCCCAACCATTAAAGACGTGATTTTGTTCCCACACATGCGTCCACGCGGTTAATAGTTAATAAGAGTGAGATGACAGCAGGCTCACTTCTCTAGAGGCCGCCGTGGACCCATCCATGGGGGGCTTGCTTCGGCATCCATCGGTAATTGCTCCGTGCATTACCCTAATAAGCTACATCCATGTAGCGATGCCCAAACACGTCTAGATGAATGAGCCTGTTGCCAAATTAAAACCTGTGACAGCTTTTTCTTAATTATATGAGAATGGGCAGGTTATAGTTAAACAAATTCAAGGAATCACCATGACCGCAGTAGAGGTCTTCAAGCAAAGTCTAGCGTTTTATACCCGACTATTTAACAAGTTAATCTGGTTAAGTATTGCCTCAAGTTTAGCCCCATTATTGGTGATTTCATCATTAGGCACAGAAAAGCCCTCCGGTTTAGCGCTGTTTTTTATTATTTCAACCAGCATGTTTTTTTCTGTCTATATGATGTCACTGATTCATCAGTTTGCAAGCAATCAAGATGACAGCTTAAGTGAAGCATTTTCACTGACACTTAAAAAAGTGTTGCCTGTTACTTTAACCGGTTTAGTCTTTGGTTTACTGATTATGTTGGCGATTTTCCCAGGGGCCATTGTGGGCTCTATCTTGGCATCAGGCATTGAAAACGAATACATTAAAAACGCCTTTGTAGCCATTGTTATTGCTATTCCCATCTCCCTAATCATGTATCGTTGTTTTTTTGCCGCCTATTTTACTTTAGTCGATGGCCTTAGCCCCATGGACGCGCTAAAAGCCAGTAATCAGCAAGTGAAGGGAAACAAGTTAATCTTTGGTGGTTTTATGCTGTTAAGCGTAGTGACGGCCCTTTATGTAATGCTTCTAGTTATCTTTAATATGATGATTGCCGTTAATCCAGTGGCGTTGAGTTTCCTAGAGTTTATTCTTAATGTTTTAGTGATGCCTTTTTTCTCTGTCTATATTTACCGATTATTTGCGCTTACTAAAGCAGACGAAAGCCAAGAACAAGAAGATTAGCATGCTAAAAATCCCAGCGTCCCTTGACAAAAAATGGCAGACACTCTTTAAAAAAGAGTTTGCTAAAGATTATATGGGTGAGCTTAAAAACTTTTTGAAGGATGAAAAAAAGTCTGGTCAGAAAGTCTATCCTCCCCAGCAAGATTTTTTTAATGCTTTTACTTACGCAGGGTTCAAAAACCTTAAAGTGGTGATTGTGGGGCAAGACCCTTACCATAGTGCGGGGCAAGCCCATGGTTTGTCTTTTAGTGTGCCAGAGGGTATAAAAATTCCGCCTTCGTTGCGTAACATATATAAAGAAATGAATCGTGATTTAAAGCATTCAATACCTGAGTCGGGCAATCTAGAAGAATGGGCAAAACAAGGGGTGTTATTACTGAACGCCTCGTTAAGTGTACGAGAAGGGGAAGCGGGTAGTCACAGTAAAAAGGGTTGGTTAACATTTACGCAGCAATGCATAGGCTATATAAACAAACACAAACAGGATGTGGTATTTTTATCATGGGGCTTATTTGCCCATAGTGTGTGTGCCAAAATTGATACAGACAAACACTGTGTGATTAAAACGTCTCACCCAAGCCCATTGGGGGCCACTAAGCAGGGTAAAGAATTTTGTGCATTCTTAGGGTCTGGCTGTTTTAGTCAGTGTAATCAGTATTTAATAAACAATAATTTAACCCCTATCAACTGGGATCTACATCCTAATCTGCAATTAATATAACAATAGCTATCATTGTAAATATCCGCCAAGCCAAGTGTGCGTGGCGGCTATTCATTGTGTTAGTGCATGTGTTGTCCGCCGTTGGCTGAGATGTTACTGCCGGTAATAAACCCAGACTGTGCATCCGCTAAAAAACTAACAATTCGTGCTATTTCTTCTGGCTCACCAAAACGACCCACTGGAATACCCGCGCAAATCTTATCTCGCACCGGTTCAGGTACATCCATAATCATACTGGTGGCAATGTAGCCTGGTGATACGGTATTAATGGTAATGCCTTTGCTGGCGACTTCTTGAGCCAGTGCCTTAGTAAAACCATGAATACCCGCCTTAGCAGCCGAATAATTGGTTTGCCCAAATTGCCCCTTTTCGGCATTAATAGACGATATATTTATTACGCGGCCAAACTCTTGCTCCAGCATTTTATTTATGACTAAGCGGGTTACGTTAAACATAGAGTTAAGGTTGGTATTGATAACCTCAAACCACTGACTAGGGTCCATGCGTTTAAAAGTGGTGTCACGAGTAATGCCTGCATTGTTCACTAATATATCAATGGCACCAAATTCTTTTTGAATGCCCTCTATGCATACTTTACTACACTCAAAGTCAGTGATATTTCCGTAAGCGATAGCAATATCATAACCATCTTTAGCTTGTTGTATCTGCCACGCATTGGCTTTCTCATGGTTACCACCGCTGTAATAACCGGCAATAACTTGGTACCCCTTGTCAGCTAGGTCACGGCAAATAGCGGTACCAATACCACCGGTTCCTCCTGTTACTAATGCGACACGTTGCGAGTTTTTCATATGGCTCTCCTGAGAAGTTTTCACCCATTCCAGTGGGTAAGATGTAGTAAGGGTATTTAATGTTTACTTTAAATACCCTTATTTAATAAATTTATACTTTTCTAGTTAAAAGGTATTAATAAATGTTAATGCGCATTTTGTAGTTCATATAATATAACTAAGAAAAATAATTTATCTATTGGTGTCGCTACCAAAAAAGTATGGTTTTTCATTTTATTTATTAAAAATGCTTTCTGAGTAATCATTAAAAAATACTGCTATTTATAAGGTTGTTTGAGACTGTGTGACAGGAAGGTAGGTAATGAGAAAGTGTGAAAGACTTCTTTAGACGGGTGTAGTCTTGTTAATAAGAATATAAAAAGTACATCGCTGGTAGTTTGTTTTAGGGGGAGCGCTTCATAAAGATTAGTTGAAGCGCTGATATGATTAAGCTACCTCAGGCATAGTGCCCGAAATGGCAATGCGTCTAAACTCACTTCTAGGGTCGTAATCAAACTGATAATGTTGGCCAGAGAATTTCCCTCCTAATATCTCTAATATCTGGTGAGCACTTTTTGCTATTTCACCTCGGTAATCTGCATTCATTGTTAATTGATAGTTTTTGCTATCAAAGTTAATACCTTCGGTAATTAAGTTAATGATGCTTACATCAATTACTTTCTCAATAGGTTCAACACTCGTGGCTTGAGCATTATTAAGTTGAGTGGAATTTGGGTATAAAGAAAAAAGTGCAATGTTTAACTTATGAGCCAAGTTAGGATGGATTAATACTTCAATATCACCATTGTTACGCGCCTTTAAACGCAATGCGCCGCCATCCATTGAATGCCATTCATTGTTGCCTTCAAATAATGCTTCAATATTTTTATAGGTGGTACTAGCTTGATGAAATTCTCGGCCTAATAAATCATTTAACAGTAATCTAAGTTCACAAATAATGGAAAGCTTACTAGGAGACAAACCATTTCCAATTTTTAGCGATGTAATGATCTTCTTAGTATCAAAGCTAAAGTCTAAGCCCGGCTTTTTTAACCCAGATAATTTTTTAAAGGCAATTTCAGTACTCTTAACAAATTCATTGTGACGGCTAGTCAACAGGTCTTGCAGGGTTTGAATAACTAGGTCGCTTTCAAAATCAGGTGTTACATTAGCCTGAATAATGTTGTCCCATTCTTTTACCAATACCGGTGATATAGAATCTCTAAAGTTAAGTTTTGCCATTAGGCGCCACCAGTAAGTGGAATTTAGGGAGTCCAGTGCCCCTTTAAGATGAAATAAGTTTTCTAAATTGTCGGCAACTTTATAGCCATCGCTGTCTTTAATATTACCGTAAAGAAAGTGATCCAAATTTTTTTGCTTCTGTTGTGTCACCATAAATCCGTGAATCTCAGTAAGCTCGCACTTATCTTTTTGATATTGCCTCATTAACTCAGTTACAAATGACATTTCACTCTCGGTTAATTGTGCTAATGCGCCATTTGAATTAATGGCTAGTGTTAATGTTGTCATAAGATAAGCCTGAGTTAATTTCATGCTTTTAGTGTATGCCCATGGGGATTATTCAAAAGAGCTGTTAGCTAGAGTTTCCTATACCTAAAGTGCTAGACGGTCGTTTCTACAAGGAATAGGAGAGGAGGATAAAGTTAAAAGGGCAAGCCCGGGTGAGGGCCTGAAGCCTTAAGTGCAGCGAGTAAGGGTATTGCAGTCGGTATGTTCAAACTCTTTACCGTATATCTCAAGCATGATGGTTTGTTGGTAGCTCATTTCATAGCGACTAATAGTGAATTGCTGTTCAAAGCTGACAGTGCGAGCTTTTTGCTGCATAAATGGTGATTGAATGATTCCCCAGTCTTTGTGTCCTTTTGCTGCGCTCACTGTAAGGTTGATAACATCACCCTTTAACTGCGTGTTATTAAATTCACCACCGGCCAATACACAGACGCCACGAGGAATTGTAAACGAATGAATAATCGTGTTATTGCTAGCATCCCAAATCCAATATCCCGTTTGATCATGAAAAACGGCCTGATCAGATTGTCGGCTTACCCTTTGTAAATAACGCACCACGGCCAATACCTGAGTCTCAGCATTTTTAGCATTGCCAATGGCTTCAAAGGTAATGATTTCACTGTAAGGGTTTTGTTCACTACCATCAGGTTCAGGCGCGATGTCTAACCCCTCAGCCCCTTGCCAAGAACCTACTAGGGCGGCCAATGGTCCATAATCAATGTTGTCTATGACAGTATTCATGTTCATGTGCCCTGTGTTGTAGAGCTTAGGTGTGAGTGACCACTTAAAATCACGTCTTGCTTAATGCTGCAATGACCATTTGTTTGCACGGCCAGTTTTCAGTGTAGACTCAGAACGCCAGTTTGGGGGTGGTTCTTAATGAAATTATGGCCATTATTAACCCGTTTTTTGTAAATAACTGTCTATTAATACGGTTTCCATGGCCTGTGCTGCCGCAGACAAAGGGTAACGTCGTCGCGTAATAATACCCACGTGTCGGCTTAACACCGCTCTCCCTAACGGTTTGCATATGGCGCCTACCTCACTCATTTGCTGCTCGCATAAGGCTGGCACAATACTTACCCCTAAGTCATTAGCCACCATGCGGCCAATCGTCACTAAGTGGTGTGTCTCAAGAGCCGGATTAAAAGCCAAGTCTTCTCGCGCCATCATATCGCTAATCAGTTGGCGCACTTGTGAGGGCGCTTGCAGGGTGATTAGGTCATAAGGCATTAATTGCATGAGCTCAATTTTGTCGTTCTCAGCAAGCGGGTGGCCCTTGGGTAACACAGCCATGAAGTGATCATTAAATAAGGGCGTAAACAGTAAATCATCGTGCTCGCCTGGATCAAAGCTTACGCCAATCTCGGCTTGGCCTGTGCGCACAAGGGTCACCACCTCTTCGGCAATCACATCATGTAAGGCCACTTTCACCTCGGGGTGCTGGGTTTTAAATTGCTTAAGGGCCGCCGGCAAAAGGTTGGAGGCAAACGAGGGCATACTAGCAATAGTGATTTGACCGGTACGCAAAGCAAAGCGATTATTCAAATCTTGTAAGGCGTTCTCCCACTGATTTAACAGGTGTTGTGCGGTGGGATAAAAGCTCTCGCCTTCAGGGGTAAGAGCAAAAGTGCGGGTGGTACGAGTGAGTAACTGCCCACCAACGGCCTCCTCTAGGTTCTTAATGGCGATGCTTAAGGCGGGCTGGGATAGGTGGATTTGCGCGGCGGCTTCGGCAAAACTTCTAGAGCGCACCACCGCCACAAAAGCTCTAACCTGCTTAAACGTTACCGTATTGATATTTGCCATTATTTACCTATTGATAAGTTTTGTTTATCAAAGCATCAATTATTTCCAATTGTTTAATATAAGGCTTTGCCACATGCTAATAAAGGTTTAATTTCTCAAATAAGAAAAGGTGCCAAACAGATGTCTGGTTTTAACAAAGTAGTTGAAAATTACACGCAGGCGCTGGCGGGCCTAGAAGACGGTATGACCGTACTTGCCGGCGGTTTTGGCCTGTGTGGTATTCCTGAGAATTTAATTCAGGAAATTAAAAACAAAGGCACTAAAGAGCTAACCTTTGTATCCAACAACTGCGGCGTTGACGGGTTTGGCTTGGGAGTTTTACTGGAAGATCGTCAAATCAAAAAAATGGTGTCCTCGTATGTGGGCGAAAACAAGTTATTTGAAGAGCAGTTATTGGCTGGCGAGCTAGAGGTTGAATTAACGCCTCAAGGCACCTTAGCAGAAAAAATGCGGGCCGGTGGTGCGGGCATTCCCGCATTTTACACTGCAACCGGTTACGGCACGCCAGTCGGTGAAGGCAAGGAAGTGAAAGAGTTTAACGGACGAAAATATATCATGGAAGAGTCCATCACCGGTGACTTCGCCATCGTTAAAGCCTGGAAAGCCGATACCTATGGCAACCTAATATATCGTCACACGGCACAAAACTTTAACCCCATGGCTGCCACCGCAGGCAAAATTACGGTAGTCGAAGTTGAAGAAATTGTTGAACCAGGCCAGTTGGATCCCGCTCACATTCATACACCGGGAATTTATGTCGATCGTGTCATTTTAGGCACCTTTGAAAAACGCATTGAACAACGCACCGTACGCACGGCTTAAGGAGCACCAACATGGCTTTAACAAGAGAACAACTGGCCCAACGTGTGGCTCAAGAGATGCAAGACGGTTATTACGTAAATCTAGGCATAGGCATTCCCACTTTAGTGGCAAACTACGTGCCTGACGGCATGGAAGTGATGCTGCAATCAGAAAACGGCTTATTGGGCATGGGACCTTTCCCAACCGAAGCTGAGCTTGATGCCGACATGATTAATGCTGGCAAACAAACGGTCACCGCCGCCACCGGCGCCTCTATATTTTCATCGGCTGAATCGTTTGCCATGATCCGTGGTGGTCATGTAGACCTAACCGTATTAGGCGCCTTTGAGGTGGACGTGCAGGGCAATATTGCTTCTTACATGATTCCGGGAAAATTAATTAAAGGCATGGGCGGCGCCATGGATTTGGTGGCCGGTGCGGATAATATTATTGTCACAATGACCCACGCGTCAAAACACGGTGACTCTAAGCTACTCACTAAGTGCACTTTGCCGCTAACGGGGGCAGGCTGCATTAAAAAAATAGTCACGGATCTTGCGTTCATTGAAATTAAAGACGGCAAGTTTCATTTAATTGAGCGCGCCCCAGGTGTATCGGTAAAAGAGATACTCGAGAAAACCGCGGGTGAAATGATGGTGCCTAGGAACGTACCAGAGATGCAGTTTTAAACCGAACGTTTAAAAGTATTAAGGGCATTGCTTGTTTTGCAATGGTTATGCCTTTGATGGGCTATTCCCTCTCAAGCCGTTGCAAGTAAGAGAGGGGATTTCTTTATTGTCACAGCAGATAACAACGCTTATTTCTTGTTAGCTTCTTTAGCCGCCTCTTTTGCGCGGGCCGCCTCAAATTTCTCTATACGTTTATCCCACGTCTTAAAGCGTTTACGACAGTAAGCATCAAATTCGTCATAGTGCTGAAAATACAGGTCGCAGCCCTGATCTATAGGCACGTCAAACTCACAAGCTGAGGTAGTGTGCTCTCGACATATAAGTGGGCGTGTCTCATAAATACCACAGCGATTATCATCAAGTAATTGTGTGCAGCGGGTCATGCTTAATAAATACCAACCATTGCCATCTTTAAATACGTGTATGTTTTTATGGGCGATTTGCCACAGCAAAACATCAAACTCTTGCATGGTAGTGGGGGTATCAACTTGCTGGGTAATGTATGAACAGCATTGTGCGCTGCAAAAATCACACTTATTGGCGTTGGTAATGTTTTCTATATCAATCCGTTGTGGGCCGTTTTGCTCCCCTGATACGTATTCAACAGGTGACATGGAAAACCTCTGGTGCTTAAAAACCGCGTATTTTAATGGTCTCACCAATAGATGCAATACTGTAGTGGTTAAAAATCAATCAATATAAGCCAAGGTTTCACTAACACTGCCAAATAGCACTGCATGTTTGCCTTTATTGTTTACATTTACAGCCTGTAAATGCCCTTTTAAGGGTTTTGTCATAAAAACTTCATAATTCCTGCTTTAGCGTTAATCACCGCTTTTCCCCCAGTATTCATGGTGCCTAGACTGTTGTTGGCTGTCATGTGTTTGCCATAAAACTGAAAGAAAACTGCAACAAAATTGTCATGTAACAAATACGTCATAAAGCTTTCGTATCTTGCCCTGCAACTAAACATCTAATCGGAAGTCGGGCGCACTCAGCCCTGATACCCCAGCAGTTATTCCTTAGGGGGAATTATGAAACGCAGTTTATTAGCAGGTGCCATCGCCGCCATGAGTTTTTCAGCGGCGCAGGCCGGTGAAGCGGTGTTTTACATCACCGAAGATGGCCAAGCCATTAACAATATTTCGGTACAGGTAAACGGCCAGAAAAAGCTGGTGGGTAAAAACGGTTTTGTAGTGTTTGATTTAAAAGGCGGCACCCATCAGGTAGAACTTAGTCAGTTTGGAGAGTGGGCGGGAGAATTTGATTTTACGGCCTCGCTTAAGCAAAACGCCGAAGTCCAAGTAGACATGTTGGGGGGAGAAGCCATGCCCGACGTGCAAGTTTATACCCCGGGCCAGCAAGCAGATGTTTTGTTAGGCAGTGTAAGGGGATATGTGGAGTCTGATGAAACCGGTGGCGGTGTTGCAGGTGCGCGCATCTCTATTAAGGGTTCTGATACGTTTACCATGAGTGATGCCAATGGTGAGTATGAACTGGAGCTGCCACGTGGTGAATACTCCATTAATATTGCCCACCCAAATTATGGACTGAGCGACATAAAAAATCTTAGGGTGCTAGCGGATGTGGCCACCCAAGTTAATACCAACTTAAGCCTAACCGGTGACGGCATCATAGAAGAGGTGGTGGCGCTGGGGTCTTATATACCATCCTCGGTGACAGCGCAGCAAAGAGATGCCAGCGGTGTGCTGGATGCCATCGGCAGTGAGCAGTTTTCACGTTTTGGTGATTCCAATGCCGCCTCATCTTTAAAGCGGGTTGCGGGAGTGAGCATTGCCGGAGGTAAATATGCTGTGGTGCGTGGTTTAAACGAACGTTACACCTCAGTGCTTTTTAACGGCGCCTCCTTGCCCAGTCCAGACCCGACTCGCCGCGTAGTGCCCTTAGATTTATTCCCATCTGGTGTGATTTCGTCAATTAACGTAGAGAAAACCGGCAATAGTCACCGCCCTGCAGATTCAGCCGGTGCCACCATAGATATTATTTCCCGTGAAGCCCCCGACACATTTGAAGGCAAGTTTTCAGTGAGTACCGGTTACCTGTCGGGTGCTACTGGCGAAGATGCCACAGTGCAAAAAACCTCAGGTCTGGAAGTGTTGGGTTTTGGCTCCAGCGACCGTGATCTTTCAGCGGCCGCTAAGGCACATGCCAAAACTCGCGGCGCAGGTGGCTTAACGGGCAGTGAAGGTGCAGCGTTACTAGATCTGGATCAATGGCAAACCGAAAATATTACCATCAAGCCTGACCTAAGCCTTGAAGCCAGTGTAGGGGATTTAATTGGCGAATACAGCTTTGGTGATTTGGCTTATAAAGTAACGGCTCGCTATTCCAATAAATGGAAATTAACCGAATCAGATAACGCCAGCTACAGCCCAGTTGGTAACGGCACTATTGATGAAGCAGATGAATACATAGAAACCCGTGCGGTCAACGATATAGATTTAAGTGGTGCGTTGGCGCTGTCACTCTTGGGCGACGATTACAGTATTTTTTCAAATACTATGCTGTTAAGACAAACCCAAATTGACAGCTCTGAAGAGGTGGGCATAAGAGGGGATGAACGTAATTTTACTATTAAGCGTAATTATACTTGGCAAGAGCGTGAGTTCTTCATGCAGCAATTTAGCGGCGATGTATTTTTTCCTGAAACGTTAGATGCGAGCATAAAATGGGGGGCAACCATTGCCAGTGCAAAATTGGATGTGCCCAATAGCCATTCTTATTTACTTAGTAATGATAATCAAATCATTCAGGATGATATCTTTAACCCCTTAGCAAAGGATGAAACAGCCTTAACTGAACTTTCAATGATCACAAACCCTCAAAGCGATTTTACCACGTTGGAGGATGATGCAAGCGATTTTCAATTAAATGGCGATATGCGTTTGTTTGAAAATAATGAGTATCAAATTAGATTGTCGGGCGGTTTTTCATTATTAAGCCGAGATAGAAAGGTCGATTCCACCACTTACGTATATTCCTTACCAAATGGGCAAAACAGCCTGAACGATAAATATAAAAATGAGCAAGATATTGCAAATGTAATTAATGATGAATCGGTTATCAGTGGTGATTTCATAATAGAGCCGCAAAATGATCCCTATGCATCGTATACCGGTACGTGGGATGTAAATTCATTTTTCATAACGCCATCTTTTGAATGGTTCGATATGTTTAAAATTGAAGCGGGTATTCGCTTAGAAGATAGCTCCATGGTGGTGAAAACCTCAGTAAACCCCATTGACAATTCATTTACCGAAGCCAAGGTTGAAGATGATGACATTTATCCCAGTATTAACTTTTCGTTAACTCCCCTAGAAGACTTTAAGATTCGCTTGGCGTATTACGGGTCTATTAATCGCCCTGACTTTCGCGAAGTAGCCCCTGCGCAATTCACAGATACCGTGAGTGGTGATACTTATAAAGGGAATCCCAAGCTAACCGAAGCAACCATCGACAATTTGGATTTACGCTTGGAATATTATTTTTCAGATAGCGAAAGTATTACCTTAGCATTGTTTAGAAAAGACTTTGTTGATGCTATAGAGCGTAATGCCAGTGTAGTGGGAGGAACAACTAATGATGTTATCTATTCATTTGATAATAACGGTGATTCATTTGCACAAGGGATAGAGCTTACCGCCAGTAAAGATTACGAATTTAGCGATGTAAGTTTACGCCTCTCGGGAAATTTATCATCGTTTGATACTGAGATAGAGATATTTAGCGACTCAGGAAATTTAATAAAAACACGACAGATGCAGGGTCAGCCAGATGTTTTATTAAATTTTCAAGCGGCGTTTGATGAATATGGATCAGGCCGAGAATATACGTTTGTCATTAATCATGTAGGTGAAAGCCTGCATGCAGTATCAGCAAAATCGTCGTTGGCTGATGATGTGAAACTAGCTCGAACTGTTTTAGATTTTAATTTTAAGCAGCCTATTGTTATAGATGAATTGGATTTTAAAGCATCTATTAAAAATGTATTGAATGCGGAAGTAAAACACGAACAGAATGGAATGATGACTAAAAAATATAAGCCAGGTGTAGAATTTAAAATGGGAGTTGCATACGTGTTTTAACCTAACTGTCATATAACAGCTTTAGTATTAATAGCGTACTTAATAAAAAACCTTAGTTAACAAAGAGAGATGAAAATGGAAAAATTTTTAGTTAAAACGTTAGCAGTAGCGGTAATGGCGGCCGGATTGTCAGCTTGTGGTAGTAGCAGTGATAAAGTGAATCCACAACCAAAAAATGGTGTTATTGGTAATACCAGTGCCAATCCAAATTTTATTTTTGACCAAACTGATTATGTAGGTGCAGTTGATCCAGAGGCAACAAATGCTTGGTGGGGATTTGCATTGGATGGCTCTATTCCAACATCAGCAGCGGCTGTTGAAGTCACCACCGCGACCGACAACAGCTTTAACCCAGTAGTGACGTTTACGCCAAACATGAACAGTATTACAGCTGCCGATAATTGCCCGTCCGGTTCTGGTTCGTATCAAGTTGTAGATGCAGAGGCAGATGTAACTCTTGATGGTAAAACGTTTCAAAAGTGTTTGTTAACGGGCACTATTCTTGAAGATGTAACTTTAAGCAATGATGTAGTTTGGAGTTTGGAAGGCCGTGTTAATGTGGGTGATGGTAACCGAAAATTGATCTCTACCGATAAAGCGGTACGTGATGTAACACTGACTATTGAAGCGGGTACTGTATTTCATAGTGTATCTGGGTCTTCTTTAGTGGTAACACGTGGCGCTAAAATAAATGCTGTAGGTACTGAAGAGCAACCTATTGTTATGGCTGGTGAAGGAACCAATAGCTATGACGGTAACGGTGAGTGGGGAGGCCTAGTGTTGCAAGGTTTTGGTTACGACAATAACTGTGGTGATCCAACAGTAGAAACAATTTGTAATATAGATGGTGAAGGTGCTTCTGGTACATTTGGTGGTTTTGATAATGCTGATAACTCTGGTTCACTTAAGTATGTGATTGTGACGGAAGCCGGTGATCAATTACCAGGAAGTGGTGATGAACTAAATGGCATTGGTTTCATGGGTGTAGGTTACGGTACTACTTTGGATTACATCCAAGTTCATAATAACTACGATGATGGTGTTGAGTTATGGGGTGGTGCAGCCGACCTTAAGCACTTAGTGCTAACGTCTATTCAAGATGATTCTATCGATTGGGATGAAGGTTATGTGGGTAACATTCAATATGCGTTAATTGTTCAAACTCAAAACCAGGATAACACTAAGAAAGGTAGTTACCACGCCTTTGAACTAGATACCGCTGGTGATGCTGCCGAAAGTGAGTTTCAGGAATCTAACCCTACTATTGCTAACGTAACGGCTATCGCTTCTTTGAGTGCAGCTGAAACAAATGGTGGTGATGGAATTCACCTTAAGAAAGGCTCTGAAGGCCAGTTTGTTAACATGCTTTTTTTAGGTGATTACCGTAACTGTGTTTACCTAGATGATGAGTTTTTATTAACATCTTATGCCACCACTCAAGATGCCTTTGTAAATGTATATGGTCTTTGTAATACCGCGGTTGATATTAAAAGAGATGATGCCGGCGCTCCTGCGTTTAGCGAGTCTTTTTATGATGTAAGTATTGAAACCGCCACAACCATTCTTACGGATAACTTGGCTTACAATCTTTCTGTAAGTGCTGTAATTGAATCAAAAGAAGTTGATGGTACTGCTCCAGCCTTATAGATTCTTATAAAGTAACGAATATTTAAACGGCACCCTAGGGTGCCGTTTTTTTTACCTTTATGTCGTCATAAAACTTTCATCAATTTGTAATAATCCGCTCGTGTCATAAATCTTAAATATTACTGCAATAAAACTGAAAAAATTCTGCAACACTACTGTCATGTAACTTTTCTGTCATAAAACCTGCGTATCTTCCCTTCTATCGAATGACATTCGTTTGGCTTAGTCCCGAATTAAATTTAAAGAGTTAAAAGGTACAGATTATGCCCATGAACATAACCACCCGTTCCCTGCTAACGGCGGCAGTATTGTCAGCCACAGCAATGACAGTGAGCGCGGCCAATATGGACACTGCGATAAATAAAGGGGTTGAGCGCGTTACTCAGGCCCAGCAAGCTCAATTTAAAATAGATGCCATTGACGGCCAAACCCACAGTGCGATGCGTGAGTATCGAGGGGTGATAAAACAGGTTGAAGGCTTAACGGTTTATATTGATCAACTAGATAAACAACTAAATGCACAACAACAAGAAAAGCAAAAGATCAGTAACAGCATTCATCAAGTTTCGGTGATAGAGCGCCAAATTACGCCATTGATGCTGCGTATGATCGATTCCATCGACCAGTTTGTACAAGCGGATGTGCCCTTCTTAAAAGAAGAGCGTGTAAAGCGCATTACTAAACTTAAAACAATGATGTCTCGTTCGGATGTTAGCGTGGCCGAAAAATATCGTAAGGTTTCACAGGCCTATCAAACCGAGTTGGATTATGGTCGCACCATAGAGTCGTACCGCGGCGATATTGAAATTAACGGGCAAAGTCGCGAAGTAGATTTTTTACGTACTGGGCGAATTTCGTTAGCGTATCAAACCCTAGATGGTAAAACGTTAGGTGTATGGAACGCTAAAAATAAGGCATGGCAAGCGCTAGATACCGCCTATAAAAGTAATATCAGTAAGGGTATTCGTATTGCCCGTGAACAGACTGCACCTGGGTTAATTAAAGTGCCTGTAGCTGCGCCTGTTCTTGCGGTTGTTCTTTCGCCTGCTCTTACAGTTAAGGAGGTTAAATAATGAAATGTTCTCGTCTAAACAGGGTTAAATCCTTATCAGTAAAAGCATTGGCCGTAGCCTGTGTCACGTTATCCTTTGTGGTGCCGGCTCAAGCCGAATCCATCAATATGGCTGAGTTATTAAATCTAGTAAAGCAGGGTCAGGCACGCGATGACCATCAGCTTGTTACGCGTTTAAAAAAATTCAACATCGCAAAATACGACCAACAACGTTTGCTTAAAGGCGCCCATGAGCAACGCCTTAGTCTAGAAACTAAAAGTGCACAAAAAGAGTCGTTGTTTGCACAAAATGAACAACATATTAGTCAAGCGCAAGAACAGCTTAATGAACGCTTAGGTAGCCTTAAGGAAATGTTTGGTGTGTTGCAGCAGGTGGCTACAGATACTAAGGGTGTATTTTCAAACTCGGTGGTGAGTTCACAGGTGGCTAATCGCGACGTCTTTTTAAATGATTTAATTAAAGTGGCCGGTTCCTCTTCGCAGTTGCCTTCAATGGAAAATCTAGAGCAATTATGGTTTGAGTTGCAGCGCGAAATGACCCTCACAGGTAGCGTAGTTAAATACCAAGCGGATGTGGTATTACCAAGCGGAAAAACCGTTAATAAACAAGTAATGCGTGTTGGGGCTTTTAATGTAGTGGCCGATGGTAATTACTTAGTATGGGATAACGAGAGCCAAAAATTGGTGGAGTTAGGCCAACAGCCAGGTGGACGTTATAACGGATCGGCAGCCACGTTAGAAGCACAAAAATCAGAACTAAGTGGTTTTTGGCTTGACCCTGCCCGTGGCCAGTTATTAAAAATCATGGGCCAGAGTGCCGGTTTGGGTGAGCGTATTTCACAAGGAGGAGTGGTGGGTTACATCATTCTTTGTTTGGCCGTAATCGGTATTGTATTGGCATTGGTGCGCATGTTTATTTTAAGCAAACAGGCGTCACGTATTAAAAAGCAAATGACAAACGATATACCTAATGAAAACAATGCGCTTGGACGTGTGATGGCGGTTTATCAGGCCAACATGCATAGCGATACGGAAACCTTAGAGTTGCATTTAGGGGAAGCCATTTCCATCGAAATTCCTGAATTAAGTCGCGGCATCAACTGGATTAAGATTATTTCTGTGGTCGCTCCGTTACTGGGTTTATTAGGAACTGTGACCGGCATGATTGATGTATTTGAAACCATGGCTTTGTTTGGTACCGGCGATCCGAAGTTAATGGCCGGCGGTATTTCACAAGCCTTAATTACCACCGTATTGGGATTAGTGGCAGCCATTCCGTGTGTGTTTTTACATACCATGACCAATAACAAAAGCCGTGAATTGATTCAGGTGTTACAAGAGCGTGCTACTGGCATCCTAGCCCGCAAGGCCGAACAACAACACTTGGCAAAGGCGGCATAAACCATGTTTATGGATGCTTACGAACAGGTTTACTTGTTTACCGAACGCGGCGGCGATGTGTTATTTGCCATCCTGGGCATCATCTTGTTGTTGTGGTTTTTTATCTTTGAGCGGGTGGCGTACTTTAATTTCACCCATAAAAGTGTGTTAACACGCGCTTTACAAGAATGGGAAAGCCGACAAGAACGCAACAGCTGGCAAGCGCATCAGGTACGTTTTGACTTAGTAGCTCAGGTAGAAATGGCGCTGGATAGCAATACACGCACTATTCAAATGTTGGTGAAAATATGCCCGTTGTTTGGTTTGTTGGGCACCATCACCGGCATGATTGAAGTATTTGATGTGATGGCATCCATGGGCAGTGCCAGTCCACGCGCCATGGCATCAGGGATTTCTAAGGCCACTATCCCAACAATGGCAGGCATGGTGGGTGCGCTCACCGGTGTGTTTGCTATCTCTATGATTCAACGGTATGTGCGACGTCAAAAGGCACAGCTGGAAGACAAATTAACCTTCGACCATTAACCCATGCTAAAAGCAGTGTAATGGTGAAACAGAGAATATAATTATGAGACGCGGATTTCAAAATTTGACGCCGGAAGCAGAAGAAGGTGAGATAGATATTACTCCCATGTTGGATGTTGTATTTATCATGTTGATCTTTTTTATTGTCACAGCCTCGTTTGTAAAAGAGTCGGGCATAGAAGTAAATCGCCCTGATGCCAGTACGTCAGTGGCTAAACCTAAAGCGGGTATTTTAATAGCCATCAATGAACTGGGTGAAGTTTGGATAAATAAACGCATGGTAGAAGTGGGTCAAGTTAGGGCCAACATAGAACGTCTGCATGCCGAGAACCCACAAGGTACAGTGGTGGTACAGGCAGATGAAGAAGCTAAAACTAAAACCCTAGTAGCGGTTATGGATGCGGCACGTCAGGCAGGGGTTTACGATATTTCACTGGCCACGCAGGAGCCATAACATGGCGCAGCTATCACAACACTCGGTGGGGAAAATGGCGCTGGCCAGAATGGGGATGGCATTGTGTGGCGCCGTGGCAGTAACCTTTGCCGTGTCGTTGATGATGCAAGGGTTAATTTCATCAGGCGGCTCAGTGTTAGAAGACAATGGACTGGGCAGATTAGTAGAGTTTGTTCATATAAAGCAGGATGAAAACCTGCAAACCAAAGTGCGCAAACCCAGTAAACCACCGGTCGCTGCCAAAGAGCCACCTAAGCCAGAGATGGTCAAACCCAATTTAGATAGCAGTCACGCCAATAATATGGAGTTGGGCAGCCTAGATATAGGGGCTGACTTAACCATAGATTCAGGGTTAGGTGGCGGCAGTGGTGATGGTGAGTATTTACCCATCGTTAAGGTGGCCCCCCAGTACCCAAGGCGTGCTGCGCAAAAAGGCATAGAAGGTTATGTGGTATTGGAATTTACAGTGAGCAAGTTGGGTACAGTGAAAGACGTGAAAGTAATTGAAGCGAATCCGCCTAATATCTTTAATCGTGCCGCCATTAATGCCGCCAAAAAGTTTAAATACAAACCAAAAATTGATAACGGTGTCGCAAGCGACGTAACAGGGGTGCGCAACATCATCCGTTTTGAGCTGGATAAAAGTGCGAATAAGAGAAGGTAATCACTATGCAATATAATGTTAGGGATAAGTTTACAAGTGCATTGATGTTAGGCGCCCTAAGCTTAACGCTTGCCGCCATGACACCGGCTCATGCAGCGAATAATACTGAGAAAAATATTGACAGCGAGCCACGTGTCGAGCAAAAAAATAAAGTAAAGCGCAAGGTTCGTCGTTCGCAATCCATGCGCGCTAAAATTTTTAAGAAGCTCGATAAAATTCGAGAGCTTGCCGATGCCAAGCAATACCCGCAAGCCATGGACGCAATAATAGCCATGGAAAGAATCCGTCGTAACTCCTACGAACAAGCCATGACCTGGAACATGTTGGCGTATGTACAATTTAGCCAGGAAAAATATGGCGAGGCCATCAAGGCTTATGAACAGGTGTTAAAGACTAAAAAACTGTCGGCCAGCCTAGAGCAAACTACATTGTACAGCATTGCTAAGTTGTACTTAGTACAAGAGCAATATAAAGAGTCCTTGACGGCGATAAATAACTGGTTTTCCGTGGTGGAAAAACCTGCCGCAGAGGCTTACGTATTGCGTGCTCAGATTCATTACCAGTTACAAGACTACTTGTCCGCGCTACCCGACATCAAAACAGCCATTACGGTGACGCAAAAGCAGGGCAAGCAGCCACGGGAAAACTGGTTGCTGGTGGAGCGTGCCGTTTATTACAACAACAAAGATTTTGTGGCCATGGAGCGTTGCCTAAAAGACTTGATTGCCCTGTATCCCAAACCTCAATACTGGGTGCAATTGTCGGCGGTTTATAATGAACTTGGAAACCCTGAAAAAGAGCTGTCGGTACTCGAGACCGCCTATGAGCAAGCCTTGCTGAAAAAGTCATCTCATGTAATTAGTCTTGCACAGGCCATGTTGTCATTGGATATGCCTTATAAATCGGCTCAGGTAATGCTGGATGGCCTTAAGGCCGGAGTGATAGACGAGAGTGGTAAAAATCTGTCGTTACTGGGTGACGCCTTAATGATCGCCAAGGAATACGATCAAGCCATTAAGGTCATGACTCAGGCGGCCACCTTAACTCAAGCGCCCAAAGACTTTTATAAACTGGCACAAATTCATACTGAACGTCAGGAATGGAGTCTAGCGCTGGGGCATGTATCCAAAGCGTTAAGCTATGAAGTCTTTAAGAATGAAGACCAGGCATTAATCCTAAAGGGCTTAGTACTGTTTAACTTAAATAAATTGAATGATGCCAGCTTAACGTTTGATATGGCGGCACAATTTAAAGATACCAAGAAGTCTGCTCAGCAATGGCTAGCTTTCATAGAAGGAGAAACCAAACGCCGTGAATATATGGCGCAACAAGCAGGCTAGTTCTTATGAAAAACATAAAAATATAAAACAAAATAATAAAACTTAACCGGACGGGCAGCCTTCCGGTTTTTTTGTGTGTGCTTAGCCTTAATCTAAAAAAAATTTAAATTTTCCTTGGCATTCAATAATCACTAGTTGCATTGTTTATTAATAGACATCCCTGTCACGACTATGTCTAAAACAATTAAGCGGGTGACTCCACTACAAGATTAAGATATCAAAGCGGCCAAGTGTCATAAATAAAGCTATTCAAGGCCAATGTGTTTAGCAATAAATCTTAGCATGTCAGTATTAGGGGGCTTCAACATGGATGTTAAAACCATAAGTATGTATTTCTAAGGTACTTTCAAAGCAACAGCCTGCTGCCAATCTACCTCAGTTAAACAGGCCTCGCCACACAAGCTATTTTCTTCTACATATATAACATGAAAAGTCGGTGAATCTTCAGGACTGTCCTCAGGTACTTGGCCTAGCCAAATGCCTATGGTATTTGTACCATTAATGTCTAAAGTATGCATTATTCTAATGTTGCCCACTTCATAATTATATTGTTTTACCCGCGCTTGGGAATCATCACTACTAGGTCCATTTTTAAGTTCTACGTAACCCGCGTATTCTGTCCAGTAAGAATATTCATAACGACGGGTAGATTTGTCATCACTTGATTGAACGTTGGTATGTAACTTAACCTCCGATAAATCAGAGCGGCCATCGGAGTCGCTGTCCCATACCCCTTCTGCGTGGTTGGGGTTAGTACCAGCCAAGACTTCCAAGTGGTCCGGTATGCCGTCGCTGTCAGAGTCCACTAATAAAGGGTTGGTTCCTTTAATTTTTTCTTCACAATTGCTTAGGTTATCACCGTCAGTGTCTAATTTATCTGCGCTAGTGCAATAACCTTCATCCACTAAGGGATCAAATTGACCGGCAATGGCGCTTGCACTGTATTCAATAAAATCACTTAAACCATCAAAATCGCTGTCTTTAATGTACGGGTCGGAGCCTATTTCTAATTCAATCTCATCAACAAGCCCGTCGCCGTCTGTATCAACCATTAATAGGTCGTTAATTTGTTTAACATTATAGTTATACACATTGAAACTTTTAATAATATGGTTAACCGGTACATGAATGCCAATGGATTCAACAAAGTCTATGTCTACAGCGGAAGTGAATACGCTAAATGCACCGTCTCCTATCACAGCCATATCATTCATTATTTGGGTATACTCAGTTTTTGGATTTTCCCCAAGAATAAAGGTATTCATTTGAAACCCCGCAGCGCCCGCGGCCAGCACAGTCTCTTTAAGCCTGCCCACGCTGGCAACAATGTTCACCGGATCGGTGTCACCCACACTGGGTTCACCATCACTTAGAAAAACCACTATATAGTTGGCTGGACCGTATTGGTTAATATCGTTAAGAATATCTTTTTGTATTTCACTAATAGATAAACTGTAGTTGGTTCCAGATTCATTTTGCACACTGCCTAATACAGCATCAATGTTATCGGTATCCTGAGTAAAACCTGGCTGGCCATCTTCATTGGTGGTGGTGTTATCAATTTCCCCGCTCCACAACTGAACCTCAAACTGCAAGTTTTCATCGTCTTTATAGGTATTTACAAATTCTTCAACGGCATCAACCCGCAAGTTTCCTGGATCAGCGCTGTTCATGGAGCCTGAGGTATCAATGGCAAACAACACCTTTACGGGGTTTTTTGTATCAAAAGGAGAGTTGGTTTTATAGTCCCCAGTTATAGTGGTAAAAGTGGTATAGACAATTTTCTCAAGCTTAGGGGATTCTTTGCAGGCATTTAAAGACAGCAATACAAATAGGGCCATCACTATTTTAAGGCAGCTTTTTAAATCGGTGGTAAACATCAGTGGGCCTGATTACTAAAGAGGATTGGCTCATATTATAAGAGCCACCCCCCAGCTAACACTGCCACATGGATGTAGATCTCTATCACTTATAGCCTAACGGCCTCGTATTAAGGGCCCTATATATAACGGAGATTAGCCATTAAATGCTCTATCTATACCTTTGGATAGAGTAATTTCATGCCATTTGGCAGTCATAAAGTTTGAAAATTAATCAATAATAAGCTTGTAAATTAGCACCATGTAAATGGTATCAATAAGCGAGAGCAACAGAGATTAATCAAATGATGGATTTATTAAACAGTGGCGGGTCATTTATGTATGTCATATTAGCCACCTCAATCGGTGCATTGGCCCTGTTTTGTGAACGTGCCTTTTTTCTGTTTAAAAAAATGGGTTTGAATATGGATGCGGCATTTAACCGTATCGCTAAGTTACTTGAGCGTTCAAATTACCGTGCAGCCTTGCAAGAAGTTAACGATATTCAAGGCCATCCTATGGGTCGAATTCTTAAAAGCGGTCTGTTAAAGGCAGGCAAGCGTGATAAAGATATTGAGCAGGCCATGCAAGAAGGCATTCTTCGCGAAGTGCCTTTGTTAAAAGTACGCATTAACTATTTAAGTATGTTTGCGAATGTAGCAACTCTGTTGGGGCTATTAGGGACCATCGTGGGTTTAATCGCTGCTTTTGCGGGTGTGGCAGGTGCGGGTGCAGCTGAAAAACAAACCATATTAGCCGCGGGTATTTCGGTGGCTATGTTTACCACTGCCTTTGGACTAATCGTCTCAATTCCAAGTTTAGTGGGTTTTTATGTACTTAATAATCGCAGTGATAGCATTATTGAAAAAATGGATGAAAAAGCCCTAGCACTTTTTAATATCCTCTCTGACCTGAAGCGCGAGAAATAATCATGGCAGCCTTAGGTCAACGCCGCCGTAACTCTGCTGATCTTGAATGCGAGATTGACATGGTTCCTATCATGAACATGTTCTTGGTATTGATACCTTTTTTATTGGCGTCTTCCACTACATTGTTTCTAAACGGTATCAACACATCAGTACCTGTGATGGCGCAAACATCGACGCTACAACAACCTGAAAAAAAATCTGAAGTTAAGATTACAGCCACAGTAAAACTTAAAAATAATCAATTTGTATTACAAGCAAGTTCAGATGAATTATCCGAAGAAAAATTAAAGGGACTAGATGCTGTACTAAAGAATACAAACGGCAAGCATCAGTACGCACAATTAGCCACTGCCTTGCTTAATATTAAGAGTCTTTATCCAAAAAGTGACACGCTTATTTTGATGCCAGATGACGCTATTATTTACGATCGTATCGTAAAAACAATGGACGTGGCTCGCGCATTTAATGGACAGACTCTGTTTACAAATGTGGTGGTTTCAGGACAGGTTCAATAGGAGTTAAATATGGCCCTTGGTAATGCATTAGCGAATCGTCCAAAATCGGAAGAACCGAATATTAACATAACCTCAATGATGGATATGTTTACGATTATATTGTTTTTCTTATTGTCTTCTTACGGCTCAAGTCCTGTTGAATTTGATCTAGATAAAGGCATGGAGTTACCTGAGTCAAGTGCCACATTTGATTACAGTAACTCGGTTAAGTTATTTTTAAGCAACTCCACTATTAAGGTAGAGAAGGAGCTTGTGGCGCAATTAAGGGATGGACAAGTATTGAATTTGGATATGAATAAACCAAAGAGTTCATATTTGTACTTAAAATTGAAAGCGTTTCACGATAAGCAAGTAGAAGAGGCTAAATTAGACGCTAATAAGGAAGGAAAAGATGCCACAGATGATTTTCATGTGTTGTTTTTCTGTGATCGTAACCTGCCCTACAAAACCATGAACAGCATTATGAAAGTAGCGGCCTTAGCAGGCTATCCAAATTTCCAACTTGCGGTATTGGAGAAATCATAGTGACACGTATATTGATCATTATGCTATTGGCGGCAGCAAGCTCTTCAAGTCTATCACTTGAAGACGATAGCAAGGCCAGTAATCGAATTGACTTCAGTGGTGCACAGGTTCGTGGGCAATCTAATAAGTCGGGTGCGGTATATCTTATGAATCGTAAAAAAAATGAAATACGCAGCATGTTAAAAAAACGTAAACATTACAGAAAAGAGATTCTTGATATGTATCCAGAATTAAGTAATAGCAATAAATAGAGCTAATAAATAGTTTTAACGTTTACAAATGAAGAGCCTAGCGCTCAATAAGGCACCAATACGGTTATTATATGTTTTCTAACGAAGCACTCAACATATCCCCATCTGAAGGTGGGGACGATGGCACTCAAAAAAGCAATACGCTTACGATTGTGCTTAATGAACGTATAGTAAATATTAATACGCTTGATACCGTGAAAAAGAATAAACTGGTTACGTTTTTGTCAGGTCGTTACCAAGAAAATCTGAGAAAAATAAAACATTTTGATTTCTCTCATAGTAGTGCTCATAACTCAGATTTCGACCAGCTTATTCAATTATTAAGTGTTGAACTCACGACCAGTGATATGTCGGAAGCGGGTAAATCAAAACTGATATACCTATTACATAATAGGGTTATTCAGCAAGATAAAATAATAAGTCAACATGCTCTAGCGCAGCAATCGGCCATTGTGTTTGATGATTTAGCTGTGCCTGCTAAAAGTGCTAAGAAACACGGCTCAGACAAAATTACTGCTTCTAAAAAAGTATCAGTAACAGACAAAAATAAAGATGTAAGAGAATCTAAAAAAATTGCTCCTGTTTTAAAGAGTGATTCTGCTAAACCATCTAACCTGTTTAATGGTACCCCTACTGAAACAGTGTTACTTGAAGACGTTGTTAATTCTGATGTTTTCAATGGCAATTTGCCACAAGGTGAACTTTATTCACTAAATGAATTTAAATTGCAGCCAAAAGAAGGATTACAGGCATATTCGAACAATTCCATAGCACTTACTAAAAGTAGAATTACTTCAATAGATAAATTTGATCATTCACTGCTAAGCAGCACAATCGACAGTCAAGCCATCAATGTGGCCAAACCTGCAGAGATTGATGAGTTTCCTAAAAATGATCGATCAAATCAAGAAAGGTCAAATTTTATTGACCCGAGCATGGGCATGCCCCATACCATAAGCGAAAGTGAAGAAGACGATGATGAAGACGAAATAGACAATGAGCGTCTTTTTGATCTAAAGGATTATTTTAAAACCCATACACAAACTCAATGGCCTACCCATAAAGAACAAATGGTCATCGAGGTGTTACACCTTAATGCAGGTCAAGTTAAAAATGTTAGTTACCTGCAAAAAGGCCAAAGTTTTAAGATAACAGTAGGCTCTAAAAAAACGCTTGTGGCTAAGCAAACCCCTAAAGGGCAATGTTTATTCTATTTTAATGACCAGTATTTCAATGGCGAAGTACGCCAGCGCCATTCGGGTAAATTAAGCGTTAATTCATTACCTAGTAATAGCAAAGCAGCCATGAATATCCCAGAAAACAGCGATGTGTGTTTACGCATGGGAAGTGATACCTGGGTGATTAGAGCCAGTACCTCTATAAGATCGCCTCAGGTAAATCAGTCTAAAACAGATTTTAAAACCGCTTATAAAAGTCTAGCAACGTCAACGGGTTTTCACCTGTTTGTGATGCTGTTTCTGGCCATTACGATTTCCTTTAATGCGCTAGATAACACCCCCAAAGCGCCTGAATTTGTAAAAATGGAGCTTCCTAAAGAAAAACCAGTGATTAAAAAGGAAATCATTAAGCCTAAAGTTATTGAAAAAGTTAAGACTAAACCGGTGAAAAAAATTAAGCCTAAGGTCGTTAAAAAAGTAAAACCTAAAGCTAAAGTCAAGACTAAGCCAAAAGCGAAGCCTAAAACGAAAGCGGCTAAAAAGCCGGTTAAGAAAGCTCAGGCTAAACCCAAGGCGGGTTCGGGCCAAAAAGGCAACATTAAAAAGCGCCAAGTTAAAAATAGTGGTTTGTTGTCCATGTTAGGTACCAATAAAAATGCCCCTAAACGCTCAATGGTAAAACTCACCTCGCTAGATGCAGTGGCAAGTTCTTCAAGTTCTGCTCGCCTTAAGGTCTCAGGCTTAAAGGCAAACTTAAAAGGTGCACGCATGAGCTTACCCACAGGTGAATTGGTTTCAGGTTCTGGAGCGGCTAACGCCCTACGCAGTGGTGGTGTAGCTGGAATTGGTTCGGTGGCAGCACTTAATCGTGGTGGTACCGGCAAGCAAGCCGTGGGTGCAATGGTATCAGCCCATATGTCTAGAAACGTGAAAATCAAAGGTGGCCTAACCCGTGATCAAGTGAAGTCAGTAATAGATGCGCATATGGATGATGTTACATATTGTTATGAAACCGCGTTAATGAGCAGTCCATCACTGGGTGGCAAGATTATATTTGAATGGAAAGTACAAGGCAGTGGCAGCGTAGGAGCTGTAAATATTAAGTCATCCAGCGTTAAGTCTAATTCAATACATGCATGTATTAAATCGGCTATTAAGAGCTGGCCTTTCCCACAACCAAGTGGTGGATCTTCCGTACAGGTATCCTACCCGTTTATCTTCGATACCGTAGGTTTCTAAGGGTGAATACATTAAGAGTTAAAATAATGAAATTTGATAAAAAAATTGCTGTTTTATGTTTTTCTTTGTTGGGATTAACGCAATTAAGCCATGCACAGACCATATTCGATCGTGAAGAAATATCAGTGGTTCAAGAGCGTATCTATGACCGAAAGCATGAGATTAATATAAGTGCAGGCTACATTCCCGATGATGACTATTATGAAAGCTACGCAGGGGCCTTGAGTTATACCTACAATTTCTCAGACTATTTCTCATGGGAAGTTGTAAAGGCGCAGTATTTTTACAATGATGAAAAAGAGTTAAAATCTCATTTAGAAAATGATTTTCAAGTAACCCCCGAAACCTTTGACCATTTGGCGTATATGGCGCATAGCTCCTTAGTTGTAAAACCCAGTTATGGAAAAGATGCTGTCTTTAATAGCTTTATAGTGAACCATGAAACCTACTACTTATTGGGTGTCGGTTTGGCGAAGTATGAACGGGATTATTCCTTCGAAGAAGCCACCGATGAAAGCGTATTATCAGTAGCGGTGGGTGCGGGTCGGCGTTTCTTTTTATCAAAGAGCTTTGCAGTAACATTTGATATTAAGTCCTATACCAATTTTAAGGAAGAAGCACCAGAGACCAACGTTTATATGGCCATGGGATTAAGCTTTCGTTTTGATTTTTCAGACAGTGACTCAGTAGTGCGAGATAAGATCTCTGACGTTTATGGGTATATGAATCATGACAAAAACTAATTTTTTAAAGGTATTGTTCCTAGGATTAACGATTTTAAGTTTGAATGTTTGGTCACAAGAACAAGAGTTGTTTGAGGTTACTGGCAGCAGCGATAATCTGAATAATGAGAGTGTTGAAAAGGTGGGGCAGGCTGAAAGCGTTGATAAAATTGACATATTAGAGCACTCACAAGTAAATGCTCAAGATGTATTTAAGCAGGGTTACGCCTTATTCAAAGATGAGCAATGGCAGGATGCGAGTGATCATTTATTGCGATTCCTAGAGGTCAGCACTTCCGATGATAAAAACTATGAATGGGCCGAATTTTTTATGGGGATTTGCCTAGAAAAACTTGGCTTCACCCATGCAGCAATGGATCGTTTAGCCAATTTAGCAGCACGTAAACCCAATACCCGTATTATGGCTTATACCCTTGAGATGTTTGAAAAAATAAGCCGCCGTGAAGCATTCGATTATGAACAAATTATACTTCAGATAGTCAATGATCAAAATTTTGACTTTATAAATACGGATATCAGTGGGTTTGTACATTTCTACCAAGGGGTTCAAGATGCCAAAACGCAGCATGCAGATTGGGCCCAAGATCATTTCTCTAAGATTCCAAAAAATACTTACTATTATCACCGATTTTTACACTACGACGCAGTGAGAGAATACCAGCAAGGCAATAAAAAAGAGGCCATTGAAAAGTTTAAAAACATCTTGTTAGTGACAGATCTAGACAACAAGCTAGCCGATGATAGCAGGTGGGTATTGGCACGGATATATTATGAGCTTAATAAGTGGCAATTGGCTACAGATGTCTATAACCAGATTACCATTCCAGTGGTGGAACAGGCCTCATTTTTACTTGAAAGGGCTTGGATTAGCTATCAACAAAAAGATTACGAGCGGGCAATGGGGTTTTTATATGCGTTTGAAGCCCCTAGCTTTAAACAGTTTTTTACTCCAGAGTATTTCATTCTAAAAAGTTTTATATATAAAGACGTCTGTCATTTTGAAAGTGCTTTATCTATATCTGACGAGTTTACTCAACGATACGGCAAGTCTTTAACCGCCATATATGATCGTAAACAGGCATCTGACGTTCAGAGTGAAGAGTTGTTGTATGTTATTTTAGCAAAAAAAGATGTAAAGGATCGCTGGGATTTTATTCAAGCTTTGGAAGCCGAAAAGCAACTCATAAGTGATATAGATTATGAACGTTTGGCACAGCACATAAGCTCTGTTTATAACTTAAAAATTTCAAAAACAAGTAAGACCATGACGGACTTGATTAATGATGAATTTAAAGTACGGGCAAACTTACTTTTAGAATTTGAAGAAAGCGCTAACCTTATGCGTTATGAAATAGGCGTAGATATGTATCAATCGGTCGCGAAAGCACACTTTGAAACACAAGGCGATCCATTAAAGAAAAGCGGTGATAATGCTCGTTCGAGTGTTGTATATGACTTTCAGGGAGAATATTGGAACGATGAGCTGGGGCACTATCAGGTACGGTTACCCAATAAATGTAAATCATTTGAAGATTGGGAGTTATTCTTCTAATGAATATTATTAAGTCCGCCATAGTATATGGCTTGTTAAGCATGAGCACGTTAATCACTGTACACCATGCAAGCGCCGAAACCTCAATTGATAACGTCACTGTGGATGATTATGGCTTTGAAAAAGTTGATAAAAGCGCAGAACAAAAACGCCTCATTGATAAGTTCAGTCGTGATAAGTCGCAAATGGATAAGGCTATCATAAATACCAAAATCCTTATTCAAAAAAGCCAGGGTAAAATTTACCTGCCAGAGTTATATGTACGCTTAGCTGAACTGTATATTGAAAAATCTAGAATTGTGTATTTTTTACGTCGCACCCAGTCGGGGGCCACGATCAAGTCGGCCATGGAATCATTAGAGTCCAATGGGCTTAAAATTCAAGCCATTGAAACCTACCAACGTATTATCAATCAATACCCTAGGTTCATTGATATGGATAAAGTACATTTTTACTTAGCCCATGAATTTCGTGAATTAAATCGTCTTAAGGAAATGCGTGGGCAATACCTTACACTTATAAAAAAATACAAAAAGAGTGAGTTAGTGGCTGAGAGTCATCTACTTTTGGCTGACTATTACACAGACATAAAGAAACTTAGTGCAGCCAAAAAACACTTAAATGCAGTTCTTAAGTACCCTAAAAGCTCGGCGCTAGGCATTGCTCAGTACAAATTAGCCTGGGTGCATATTTCTAAAAAGGAATACAAACAAGCGTTACATCTGCTCGAAAAGTCTATTCAGGGACCAAATGCAGGCAAAGAAGTCGATATAGACAGTTATGGTCGAGTCGATATTCGCAGTGAAGCCTTTAATGATATGGCCTTTATATACTCAAATCATTATAAAGAAGCGACACCGCAAGAGGCGCTGGCATACTTCAAAAAATATTCGTGGTCAAGGCAGTCGTATATTTTGGTGCTCGAAAAACTTGCCTATCGCTACCTAGTAAAGAAAAAATGGTCTCATGCCGGATTAATTTATCGACAGTTGGCCACGCTGAATCATCAACCCAATAAATTGCTTGAATACGTCGATAATATTTATAGGGTGGTGAAAGAACTTAAATCTTTTGAACATGCCCATGAAGATGTAAAGGTCATTGTGAAGGCCTTAAGCAGTATTAAATACTCTATTCATGTTCCACAGGATGTTAAACAGAAGGCACTAGAAGACTACGAGATTTTTGCTCGTGATATGACCACTCGCCTACACCAGCGAGCTAAAAAAAGTAACTCCGTAAAACACTACGCGTTAAGCAGTGATGCTTACCAGATCTACCTTGGATTCTTTAAGGAAAATATCTACTTTGACAAGATGCAGTCTAATTACGCCCAAGCCTTATTTAATGCTAAGCGTTTTGCCCAAGCGGGCAATGTATTTGAGCGATTAGCGCTTAACAGCGAACAGCCAAAGGATAAAAAGAGACATTTATACAGTGCTACCTTGTCTTTTTACGAGGCATTAAAGGATCGTGAATCGCTTAACTATTATGACACCGTTCAATCTCAATCTGGACTTACACAAACGGGAGAGCGTTATGTGAATCGTTACCCAAATTCAAAAGAAGTACCTAATGTGCTCTTTAATATTGCCTGGATTAGATATGACGAAGGCAAGTTTGATCAATCAATCGCAAAATTTAGCGACTTTATTAAACTTTACCCCAACAGTAAATCTACAAAGTCGGCCGTTAAGTTAATAGTGGATGCATATACCATTAAAGAAGATTATCCAGGCCTTATTGCGTTTGGTAAAACGGTAGCGGCTAATAATCAACTCTCTAAAGTCATTAAATCGGGTGTAGCGGCAATTGCAAGTACTGCACAAACTAAGATGGTCAGCAGTATGACGGTAGCTTCCATTGACGACTGGGAAAATGGTAAAGAAAAATTGTTGGAATTTGCACAAAAGCACCAATCTAGCTCTATGGGGGCACAGGCTTTGAATGCGTTGTTTATATCTAGTAAAGAGAAAAATGATTTAAAAACCATGCAAATGACCGGACAAAATATCATCTCTAGTTATCCTGGAAGCAAAGACGCCGACAGTGTATTAAAGACTATGATTCAAGCCTCTATTGCCACGTCTCAGTACCGAGTACTGGCGAGTAATTTTGAACTTTATGCCAAGCAATTTGCTAAAACGAACACAACAAAAAGTTTCTTAATGCAAGCGGCCAATATTCGTCAGGCCATGAATCAACCTGAGTTGGCCAACCGTCATTATCGTACTTTATTGGCGCAATTTAAATTACCACAAAGTGAACGTTTAGCATTAACGGTTTTTTTAGCCAACAATGAGCAGCAACAGGGGAATGTTCGTGGTGCGATACAAGCTTTTACTAAACAATCTAAAGCGTTTAGCTCACAAAATTCAGTGGAAGTACATGCAAGACTTGCAACCTTGTACAGTGAGATAGGGCAGAATAACAGGGCCAGTCAGCATTTTAATATTGCCTTAAAAGGCTTTAATATTGGGCAGGGTAAAGGCAATTCAGTGATCCAAGAAAAGCTATCTGAACACATTTACCAACAAGCTACTGCTTCACTTAGTCAATTTAACGACATACAACTACAGGATGTATTAAACCAAGAGGTGGTGGCGCAGAAAACTGAATTATTTACACAACTGCAAACGTCCTATTTCTCTTTATTGGACTTAGGGAATGCTAAGTGGAGTTTATTGGCCAGTTATCGTTTATATGAAATTCATGATGAATACGCGGCCTTTTTAGAGAGTGCACCTTTGCCGGATATGTCAGTCCCAGAGCAAACACAATATAAAGAGATCATAGGGCAAAAAGTAGCGGAGTATCGCACTCAAGCACAAGAATATTTGCTTGCAGGTCAGCAACTGGCTGAACGTCTTAAATCGTTTGATCCACTTATGACGGACTACGAAACATCAATTGCGCAAGCGGGGCAATATGTTGTGCCATTTGCTCAAAAAGAGATGGATAACAAAATCACCATTGAAGCGTTTGATGATGCGGAATTACGTACTTTGCATAATCGTATGTCCCATGACCCTAAGGATTTAGTCACCCTTATGGCGCTGGCAGAGGCTTATTATCAGCGTGGTGATACCGGACAGGCCTTTGTGATAGCTCAAAGTGTCAGTGATAACCCGCAAGCCCCGCTAGATATTCAAGCGCAGGCTTTTAATCTTCAAGGGCAGGTTGCCATAGAGCGTGGTTTTGACCAATTGGCTCGTGAATTATTGCAAAACTCTTTAGTAAAAGAGCCTTCTGTGGAAAGTGCAAAATTGCAATTGGTCAATCTTTTAAATCATTATGGATATGCTGAGTAAATCGAAGTAAAGGTTAATAGAGGTTCCCTATAGGGGCAATATCGCGCTCTATAACTTAATTCATAGAATTACCTTGCTTTGTATTGCTTATCTATTGATAGAATTAACGCCATGATAGGTAGATTGCTAATGTTTGTTAGCAAGAAATATAGGTTATTAAAACCTGTATTTATTTTCGCAGATTAGTTCTGACCCCAGGCTAATCTGCTTTTTTGTGATCTATATTGTTAAACACAAATTATGAAATATACTGCCTGGCCACAAAGCTACATCCTGCTAATACTCTTATGCATGTTTTGTTTTAATCATGCAAAAGCCATAGAATTTGATTTGCACAATCACAGCCAAAGCCACTCTATCTTTGATGAATTAACCCTTAATAAAGGCGGTCTCACGGTTGTTATTAGTGCTAATGATGATTTGGTTAAAACGGGTTATGGTTTAGGGGTTAAGGACAATGAGCAATCAGAGCTAGATTATAAATCGGCTGGAAAAAATGTTATTAAGTTCAATTTTTTTGATGCACACAATCAGCCGTTAAATATATTGCTTAAAAGTCTCACTCTTAAAAAGTTTGAGCCTAATGTTGCGCAGGACCAAGCACAGATTAAACAACTTAATGGTCGCTTGTTGGCGACACTGGATAAGGCATTAACATTTAATGGCACAGCAGGATTTATTAATGACCGTCATACCTCTAATACTTGGAGTTTGCAAAAAGATGTAGACGTTGCAACCGGGTTTACCATTAACCCCAGCAAAGGCTCGGGTTTTTATGTGTATTCCTTAGACATTGAAATTTTAGATATGCCAGTAATAGTGACACTTCCTACGGTAACGGCAGTGGCTGAAGGGGCAATCTATCATTACCCTTTAAAATATACCGATGAAGATCCTGCAAGTGTGGTGTTATCGTTATTACAAGCACCTGAGGGCATGGTCTTGGATGAAGCTCACGCTTTACACTGGCAACCCGACTACAATGCTCAGGGGCAGTACCCAGTTGTGGTGCTTGCCACCGATAAAAAAGGACAGCAGAGTCAGTTATCATTCACATTGAATGTGAGTAATAGCAATCAATTGCCATTATTCACGTCAATTCCGCCATTAAAATCAAAAGAAAGCCAACGCTATCAATATACTTTAGCTGCTTTTGACAAAGATAAAGAACCTGTGTTTTATCAAATATTACAAGGCCCCGAAAGCATGGTATTAAATGAGGAAACCCATAGTATATCGTGGACTCCTTCGTTCAAAGATGCAGGTAAGCACCTTATTACCGTTGCAGCGCAAGATGCGTTTGATATGCGGATTCAACAATTTACAATTAACGTTCAGGATTTAAATCGCACACCCACTATTCAAGACATCCCCACACAATCATCGAGTGAAAACGCCTATTTTGAATATGCCATAAAAGCGCAAGACCTAGATTTAGATGCACTCAATTATAAATTAATTAACGCACCGCTTAATATGCAGCTAAATTCTGCAACAGGTGTCATTAATTGGCCAGTGGCTTATAACCAGTCCGGCCCACATCATATTCAGGTGCAGGTAGATGATGGCAAGCTAGGTATCGCGGTACAAGAATTTAATATTAACGTTAAAAATATCAATCTTTTACCTAAAGTTTTAGGGCTTGATGTTGTGAAAGGCAAAGAAAATTCCCCCTATGTTTATCATGTATTAATAGAAGATTTAGATTTTGATGGGGTGCTTATAACCCTTGAAGACGGGCCAAGCGGTATGACAATTAACCGTCAAAGTAATACTCTGCACTGGCTACCCAGTTATGATTCAGCGGGAATACATGAAGTCCGGCTGTCTATTGATGATGGGATTGATGTTATTGAACACCGTTTTAACATTACGGTCACGGCAAGCAATCGCCCACCTTTGTTGGCTAAATCAAATGGTTTTAGCGGCAGTGAAGGTCAGTTATTAAAGTGGCACGTTCACGCAAGTGACTTGGATGACGATACCCTAAGTTATGAGCTGTTATGGGCGCCTAAGGGCATGAGCATTAATGTAACTTCAGGCCAGATACGTTGGCAGCCTGCGTTTAATCAGGCTGGAAAATATGATGTTGAAGTGAAGGTCAGTGACCAGCAAGGTGCTAGCGATACCCGCTCTTTAGTAGTCAATATCGCAGCGGTTAATCGTGTGCCGGTGATTGAAACTAAAAAATTAGTTGATGCCTTGCAAGGCCAACAATATTTTTATCCGTTAAAAGCCCATGACCCCGATCAAGATAAACTTAAATATACATTGCTACAAGGACCCGCGGGCATGAGCGTACATGCCGATAAAGGTTATATAGTGTGGCAAAGCAAATTCAGTGATGAAGCTGAATATACAATTAAAGTGAGCGTAAGCGACGGAGCAGCTGAACACGAGGCTGTGTGGAATTTAAAAGTTAAAGACGTTAACCGAGACCCTGTTTTTTCATCTAAACCGGTGTTACTGGCAGTAGAGAATCAACGCTATAAGAGTCAACTACAGGCAAGTGATCCAGATGGTGATGACATTCAGTATAAATTGATAACCGCTCCCGCCGGGATGTATATTAATCATGAACATCAAGTGGTATGGAAGCCTAGCTTCGATCAAGCCGGTTTTTATCCTGTTACTCTAGCGGCGGTGGATAATCGCGAGGGTATTGTGCAGCAGTCGTTCACCTTGCAAGTGAATAATCACAATAGAAATCCCCAGTTTATAAGTGAACCGGTATTAAGTATTAAGGAAGGACAGCACTTTTTGTATTCCTTACAGGCCACCGACCCAGATAAAGATCGTCTAAGTTATCGATTATTGTCGGGCCCGCTAGGCATGAACATGCAAAAAAATGCACAAAGCATTGAGTGGCGTCCAAATTTTAAAAACGCAGGCAGTTACAAAATAGTACTGCTAGTAAGCGACGGTGTGAGTGAGGATAAACAAGAGTTCACGCTTTTAGTGAAGAATAAAAATCGTGCACCAAGGGTGAATAACGTACCTATTAGCAGTGTGCATGAAAATCAACGTTATTCCTTTAAAGTGGCGGCTTCATCCATGGATAATTCGACGCTGAATTTCGCACTGATTACCGCACCTGCTGCTATGGTGATAGACAAAATGAGTGGCTTAATTCAATGGCAGACTAATTTTGAAGATGCAGGTAATCATAGTATTGAGGTAAAAGTAAAAGATCAAATGGGCCAGAGCACTCTTTTAGGTTTTACCTTAATGGTAAAAAATAAGAATCGTGCGCCCCAATTTATCTCGCAACCTAACACTGAAGGTAAATTATCAACGGATTATCGTTATGGCTTTCAAGGCAAGGATGAAGACTGGAATCCGTTACGCTACCAACTACTAAGTGCGCCTAAGGGGATGACGCTGCATAAAAGCGAACACCTCATTCTTTGGCCTAAAGGATACATCACCGCCGGTTCCCATACCGTGTCACTTAAAGTCAGTGACGGTCATGCAGAAAGCATACAGACCTTTAACGTCACAATCCCACCAGATTCCTAATGGCGTAGGCCTTAAGTTCCACTGCTTTCTTTGCATTTACATTAAAATGTAGCAAGCTATTAAGGCACTCTAGCCCTGCTAAGGTATACGATCGCTAGGCCCTAGATGCACAATTAGCTGTGTATTTGGCATGTAATGTCACAATTTTGGGCCTGCGGGCAATACTCAGTGCGGGCTCTCTGAAAAAATGGGTGAAAATAATATAACGGGCCTCCTTAGGGTGCCTGCAAGGAGTCTTTATGAAATTGGGCCTATTATTGGTGGCTTTGTTAGGTGCGCATCAAGCCGCCGATGCAGCAACGCTTGTGGTACAAAACCAACAGGGTGAACCCTTAGCCCAAGTGATGATTACGCGTACATCATTAAATATTCCTGTGTCAGATTTAAGCGATGATGGTTATACACCTCATGGCGTCACCAATATATCCACACCAGTGCTTACCCGGTTCACCGATGTTAATGGCCACGTTGAGCTGGCTGATACGCAAGATTCGGTTCAATACCGTGCTCGTGCCCAAGGGTATGTTGACAAAACATTTACCCTGCTTACACCCTCTATTACCTTACAAAAAATGACGAATCAACAGCTATACGCAAGCTATCCCTCAAACGTGTGGTTATCTCAATTAGACTTTGGCGGAGATGAAGAACTTAAAAAGAGCTTTTTTCTAAATTGTGGTTTTTGTCATCAGCAAGCCTCGCCTTTTATGCGTAACGAGCGCACCACGGATGAATGGAAAACTGTATTTACCCGCATGGGTGGATATGGCTCACGTTTACCTTATGACGATTATGAAAAAATAGCCGAAATTTTACAAAACGAATACCGTGACTTACGCGAAAACCCTCAAACCGTGCCCGCACCACGCCCTTGGGAAAATCACTTATCAAACATTGAAATGACAGAATGGCCCATTGGTGATGGCTTTTCGCAAATGCATGATTTTATCCTACACCCCAATGGAAAAGTGTATGTAGGGGATAACTTATTTGACCGTATCTATGAAATGGATACTAAAACGAATGAATACACAGTTTACAAAGTGCCCCACGAAAAAGACGCTAAGTTGGGTGGCCTATTTGGCAATCGCTTTAAGGTGTTTCCAAAAATGCATAATTACTTGGGTGTGCACTCACTGGCCTATTCAAAAATTGATGGCAATATTTTTATTACCCCTTCTATGCAGCAAGCCTTGCTTGAATTTGATATTAAAACCAAACAATTTATTAAATACGATATGCCAGAAGGGTTTTACCCCCATACCATTCGGGTAGATCAGCAAGATCGAGTGTGGTTTACCATGGCGGTGTCGTCGCAAGTGGCCATGTTTGATCGCGCTACAAAAGAATTTACGATGTATGACTTACCTGCCCGCAGTCTTAAAGAGTGGTTTATCTTAAAGGTGATGCCTATTATTTTTAGTTTTTCTCCAGAGAATCGGCCACAACCGTCACCCGATAAAGAATCCACCGGTTTACCTATGCCCTACGGCATTGATATTGACTCTAAAGGTGTGGTTTGGGTGGCACGCCTATACGGCAAAGACATCGCACGTATTGATCCGGTGAGCCAAGAGGTGACTATGATTGATTTTCCGTTTAAGGGGCCTCGCCGCCTTAGAATAGACAGTAACGACAATATCTGGATTGTGGCATTTCAAGATTCATTATTAGTGAAATACGATCCTAAAACCCAAAAGTTTACGTCCTACGAACTGCCTGTGGTGAATGAATTGCCGTATGCGCTTAATATCGATTTAAAGCGTAATGTTGTTTGGGTAAATGGTAATCAGTCTGACACTATTTTAGCGTTTGATATTAACAGCGAAACCTGGAAAACCTACCCTATGCCGCGTCAGCGTTTCTTTACCCGTGATATAGAAATATCAGAAGAGGATGGCGCCATTTATACCACCAACTCTCATTTTCCCACTTGGCAATCTGAGGGTGGTGTACCCACTATGCTGCGCATTACACCGGTGCAGGATTAATAAGCATAAACCTAAACTAAACCTAAAGCAGTCTCATTTAAGTATGAGTCATTCCTTTATTCGCCCTTGTTCACGCTATCTTTTAAGCGCGCAGCAGGGGCTAACGTTTTAGGCTTACCTCTTAGTGATGTCAACTTTGTTAATAGGCATAGACAATAGGTGTAAATTCTATATTGTGCCCTTTATTCAAGGATTTTATCACCAAGGGCGGTTTTTAATGTTTAAACGGATTTTCAGGGCAGACACCATACAAGTAGGTGAAGGGGTGGCCAGTGGCTACCTAGCGTGTTTTCTAGCGTTTTTAAGTTTCTTAGGTGTTATTGCCTTTCATTTCCCAGAATACCTAACTACCCCAGAGCTTCGTCAAAATTATGATGTGGCTACCCTTAGGGTGGTGATGTTTTACGCATTAGTGGTGGCGGGCAGCCTAGGTTTACTAAACTTTGTTCGTAATAAAAATAAACGTTTAGGCACAGTCGCTTGGGTGTTTGTAGTGTTATCGATTGCGCTGGGTGGACACAGGGTTCCCGTTGGCGACTTTCCAGATAATACCCCGTATATTGGGTTAGATTGGTTTATATTGGATCTACTAGGCTCAACGCTTATTTTTATCCTCATTGAAAAACTATTACCTCACAAAAAACAGGCGATTTTTCGCCCTCAGTGGCAAACCGACTTTAATCATTTTTTTATCAATCACTTACTGATTGGTTTTGCGTTATTAGTCGCTAACCAATTTGTAAATAAAACGTTTGGCTGGGCCATAAATGCCGATACCCAAAACCTTATCTCGTCGATTTGGTTTCCTTTGCAACTGGCGCTCATTTTATTAGTTGCCGATCTGGTGCAATATTTCTTTCACCGAATTTATCATGAAGTTCCATTGTTTTGGCGTCTACATGCAGTGCACCACAGTGTTAAACATATGGATTGGTTGGCGGGTTCTCGCCAGCATATATTAGAATTACTATTAACACGCTCCATGGTATTGGCACCTATATTTTTATTGGGATTTGATAAATCAATCATTGATACCTATGTGGTGATAGTGGGTTTTCAAGCGGTGTTTAACCATGCCAATGTACGTATTAACATTGGCTGGTTAAAATACATATTTGTAACCCCCCAGTTTCATCACTGGCACCACGCGTCTGATGAGGCCGCCATAGATAAAAACTACGCGGCGCATTTTTCGTTTATCGATTACTTACTGGGTACCGCAGTAAAAGCTCAAAAAGAGTGGCCAGATCAATACGGTGTGAAAGGAGACTATATGCCCGACGGCATGTTCAAACAGCAGCTGTTTCCATTTACTCATAAAGGCTAATAGACCTTCAGTAAACTGTAAATAATAGTTAATTAAACGAGAGCCGCGGCTCTCGTTTTTTTGGGATCTACAAAACACATCGACGTAACTGTATGCTGTCTTTTATAAATAGTTAATATTTATCCGAATGTGTATGGTCTAGTTTTATCAGGGCATCACTTTTTAATAACACGAACTCAACGTTATAGAAACACAACAGACAATATTAGTTTAAGTTTTGCTGATCAAGTTGTCGTAAGGTTTTATGTGGCAGTTGATAGATTTGCTTAGGCAGTTTTATAGACATTTCATTAAGCAAGGTTTGGTTTATGTACATTAAATACTGTGAACTAATATGCTCGGGTATTTTGTTAATGGCGTGCCCTTGTAACACTTTATCCACAGTTCGTGCGGCCCAAATACCTTGCTCGGCTGGCAACGTTAAATAGCCCACATGGGCTAAGGTTCGTGAGGTTGAACTGGCACTAATAATCGGAATGTTAATATGTTGTTTAATGAAATCAAGCGCCATTTTATGGTTCAAACCCTGAATACCGCTTATGGTGTCTAATGCGATATAATCCTTGTTGTTATTGAACAACGTCATCATATCAAACGCACTGTTGTGCGTTATCTACTTGTCGGCTTTCAAAGTGTTCTGGACGTCTTTGCTCTATAAAATTTAATACCCTTGTGCTGGTATGGGTATTGCTAAAAATCATACCCACTTCTTTATCTGCCCCTCAGGCGCGAATGGCTTTAGTTAGATTCAAAATACCATCCATTTCTACGATGCCGGTGGCATTTTTATAGGGGTAACCATAAATTGAGGCGTCTATATTAATGCCCATAAAAACGATGGGTGTTTGAGTGTTTTTAAAATACGGCGCTATCACCAATTTACTGGCATTATCTTCGGCGGCCACGATTAAATCAGGCTGGATCTTTTTTATAAATGCCAAGGCCTGTTCGGTGGCTTGTTTCAATTTATTAGGCGTATTATTTAACTTAGTATCCATATAGTGCACATGAATATTTGCTTTGGCTTCAAGGTTTTGTTTAAAGATGTTTAAACAGTCATCGGTCCACTCATAGCCAGCGTGATATGAGTTTAGATAAACAATCGAGAATGGCTTTGCATCCGCAAAACTACAGCTAATATGCAGGCAGGTTAACAACAAAAAAAGAGGGGGTAACGAGGGATTAATACACATAGTCCAAGCTTAGTTCAAATGAACGGCTTTACTATGCTAGACGTGGCCTAGGCCGTGTTCTCTTGCATGAAAAAGGTGAGGGTGTCAGCCCTCACCTTTACGGGCTTATTTACGTGTTTTAGACACCCAAGCCCATGTCATCTCAGCTTTTATAGGCTCCACATTGGCTTCATCGGTAATTAATACCTCTACTACCACTTCGCCTTTCTCTTGAGTGCGTATTGTCTCAATCTGTTCATCACTTAATTTCGCAACGGCACGCATGTCGCCGGTTGAGCGTTTAACGTAATCAATGTTCATTTTTTTAATCAGTGGCAGCTTGCTATCAGGCACACTCATGCCAAACACAAAACCGGTGGCGGTCTCGGCCAATAGCGCCATAGCAGCAGCGTGCACACCACCTATGTGGTTTTGAACTTTCTTTTTGTTGCGAATGCTAACCACACATTCGTTGCTGCTTAGACTTTCAAAACGAATGCCCGAATGCCCTGCATACTTAATGGTGGCACCAAAAACACGGCTCATGGCAAAGCTACTGATAAAATCAGGCAGGTTATTAAGTTTAGTGGCGATGGTATTTAGGCGATTGGGCTTGCTCATGGCGTTCTCTGATAAATGCTGAGTGGTTTAAAAGTAGCGAGTTATTATGGCGGGCAGTGTAGCGGCGGCAGTACGTACTGTGAATGACCAAATACAACAGATGTAACACTAAACAGTGGCCTACTCGCTCAGTATGCCCTGTATGGCCTTTTAATGTAAAAGGTAAAATGTGAAATGTAGTATTGAGTACAGTGGCCTATTCGCTCAGCATGCAAATAATGCCGTCCCCTTTGCCCCGATACTTGTTAAATAGCTGATTTAGCGGCTGGGGCAACTGCTCTAATGTTAATAAGGAATACCCTGCATTTTCATAGAAGGTTTCAAGGTGAGTGTAGGGAAAACAATAAATGGGAAACTCTATCTTTTGGCGAACAAGTGTTAATAATTGTTTGCCCAGGGCCTGACCCCGCAATTCGCTTTTCACATACAAACTGCGTAACCAAAAATACCCATTGTAGGGTACTAAGCGTACAGCGGCGATTAGCTCGTCTTGCCCAGAAATGATGAACACGCGCTCATCACCACTGGCACTGCCTTTGTGTTTTTGACTGCGATAAAATTTATTCACGGCGCGAAAATTAGGCTGTGCCCATTCGCTTAGTTCAAATTGGTTTTTCATGGCCGCAGTTTAACAAAAAATAGCACAATAGAGCACGCTGCTTTATGTGTTTAACTATCTATAGGGCGCCTCTATTTAAACAGCATCTCTAAACAAGCACCTTAAAAATCCATCTCTAAAAATCCATTTCTAAAAACCTAGGGTCAGCAGACTCTTCTTTAATGATACCGCGCAACTCTTTAATTTCAGCTTTTAGGGTTTTGTTGCTATCAAATAGCGATTTATATTGCCCACGATAATCTTCTTGCCATACACGGCTGCCTTTCACCATGCGCGACAAGCTGATTAAACCGTTGCGGGTAACCGCCAACTGCTTATCTATGTTGGCGCTTTGTTTATCAAGAATGTGCAGCGCGGTGGTTAAATCTCCCTTAGCGGCTTCAAGGTCCAGGGTGCTGACTTTACTCACTAGTAAATGATGCTCTTTGGTTAAGCTTTTAAGATTAGTGACCACCACCTCTTGCTGCATGGTGAGTTGCTCAACTTTGAATTGAGTCTCGGTGAAGGTGGTTTCAAGGGTGCCTAGCCGCATATTAGTGAGAATCATGCCGGTAATCAGGGAGCTTATGACCCCCATAGACAGGCTAACCTTCAATACCAGTATAAAGGTGGCACTTTTATAGAATGGCTCGCCCTTAGGGGCATCAGATTCGCTATCTGGGTCTCGATCAATGAGTTTTTCGTCCTTGCTGGCCACTATGCACTCCCTGTGTCTTTGGCATGACTTATTTAACAGTGTAGACAATGACGGGCGTTGTATCCATTTTGCGCACTATGGAGCGGCTCAGGCCCTGTATTTGACGTTTTCTAACCAGATTCCGGCACCTACAAACCCTATTATTCTTAGTCTTAAGTGAACTCAACGATAGCAATCAAAAATAATAGGGTGACTCCATGAAGACGCTAAAACACCTATCAGTGGCCGCTCTGGCGACCTTAACGCTAAGTGCTGGACTGCTAAGTAGCCCAGTACTCGCTAAAAAGAACCCTGATGCCAGCCTAAGCAGTGAACAGGTAAAGGCACGGGATAACGTAGGCAAAGAGAATTGGGCCTATTCACTGGGTATTCAGGCCTACATTTACGGCCTACCTTTGAAGGTATTTGATCGTGAGCGTCGTTTACGTTTAAACAAAAAGAAGCTGGCGTATGTAATGGCTAAAGAAATATGCCCTTGTGCCCCTCTTAATACCTTTGGTCATATGACTAAATTGGCCACCTCGGCCGATGATCTACCCTACACCCCTAACAACGACACTATTTACAGCGGCATTTTATTAGAGCTTAAAGATGAGCCTATTATTGTGACCTTACCCGATGTAGGTGCACGTTATTGGTCGGCCCAGATCGCCGACAGCTATCTAGAGAACCTACCTTATCTTGGTAGTCGAGCCAGTGGCGGTAAGGGCGGTAACTACATGTTTGCCGGCCCAGATTGGCAGGGCAAGGTACCTGCAAACGTCACGTTACGTCGCATGCCCACTAACAGCGGTGTAATAGCCCTGCGATATGGTGCGGTTAAAGAAATTCCAGGGGATGTGGCGGCCGTTAGAAAAATTCAAAAACAGGTGCACACCACCGGTTTGAGTTTTTGGCATAAAAAAGACGGTTTTGGTCAGGTTAAAAGCATCACAATGAAGCGTAAAAAGTATCAGGGTGAACTGGCTTACTTTGAACAAATGGCCGATCTTTTGGCTGAAAACCCACCTCGTAAAGAAACCCGCAATTCAGTGGGCATGTTCCAAAGTATTGGCATTGAATTAGGTAAACCCTTTAATGCAGCCGCGTTAGACCCCGCCATTGTGAAGGGTTTAAAACGTGCTATTAATGATGCGCCCGATATTATGAAATGGAAAGTTAAATACCGTGGTACTGCGTACGCCACACGCTGGAATAATTTACACGAAGGCACCTACGGTTTTCACTTTATTAACCGCGCGGAAGGCGCACTAGAAGGTCTACTAGTACACAACCGTGAAGAAGGGGTGTATTTCAGCACCTACGAAGATGGCAAAGGCCAGTTATTAGACGGCAGCCAAAAATATGTGATGCATTTTGAAAAAGACGAATTGCCTAAACTGCAAGACAAGGGCTTTTGGTCGTTAACCATGTACGGCACAAACTTTCAGTTAGTGGATAACGAAATAGACCGCTTTGCCATTGGTGATCGTACCCCAGGTATGAAGTACAACCCAGACGGTTCACTGACTATTTATGTGCAAAACAAAGCGCCTAAGGGAAATGAGTCTAATTGGTTGCCAACGCCACCTAGCGGCCTGTTCCGCATTAACTACCGTATTTATTTGCCTAACGAAGAAACCCGTAATCCTGAAACCTTGTCTAAATATATTCCAGGTTTGCAAAAAGGTAACGTACAGCTGTAGATGTATGTCCAAGGATGGACGCAATAGCGCGGTGGCAGGGTCGTGACAGGGAAGTCACTTATCAGAACAATGCATGGAGCAATTGTCGAATGCCAAGGAGCGTGTATGTCCAAGGATGCACGGTATGCAATAAATGCAGGACCTGTCTCTAGGGTATGCCCAAGTACCTTGTCGATGTCAGAACAAAACCCCCGTATATATTACTTCGCTATTAATAACATTTTTTTGGAAGCTGTTGATTATATTGCAGTGGGCCGATGAGTAGTTTAAGGACCAACAGAAACGCTTATCGGTCCTCATATCCAAAATACCTATAAATTTAGTGCATCCCCGTCATATTATGAGATATGTACATATACTTAAATTACCCAAAGAAAATTTTCATAAGGGTGGTTAACAGTGAAGTACCCTCTTATAGGTTTCATATGAAACTAGGCTTCGATTCGCAGTCAAATGATTCAACCTCAAAATATGGCATTTTAACCAATAAATTTGGCTTGTTTTTCTTTTTGTTGGTGGTTCCTTTTGTTGTGTTTTGGGGGAACAGCATGATCTCTCAATATGATCAAATTCAGTCCTTACAGGAAAGAACCAGCAACCTTGACGATATTAAACACTTTAATGAGCTAATTGAGTTAGCCGAAAAGTATCGAGACTACAGTATCGTGGCTTCCTACGGTCATGATCAACAAGCCATCGATCAATACTTTGATCATAAAAATCAGTTAATGCTTAAGATTACGCAAAGTAAAAAGCAGAGTTATCTCAGTGCCAATGCTTATTTTAGTCAAACATTATTGTCTCAGGTTGAAGATCGGCTTAAGTTGCTAAATATTAATGTAGGGCTAGAGATGGGAGCCGAAACAATTACCTTTGATCAGCATCATCAACTTGTTCGTGAATTATATAAAATACAGGCAAGATTTGCCGATCAAGGCGGACTGTTTTTCGATGACGATAGCATGTCTATTCAACTGTTATTCTTTGCGTTAGAGGAATTAAAAGAACTTTATTACTTTACTGGGGTTGTTAGAGCCTATGGAAGTTATTTTGTAAGTCGCGGTTACGTCACGTCAAAAGGCGGTGAACAACTTGAAATAGCCTTTGATAATTTATCGGTATTCTCTGATGTATTACCCCAAAAATTTATCGACATTGTCGCTCTTGATACTACCTCTAACCTAGACGTCACCAGTACTATTAACAAATTTACTCATGTCTTAAAACTGGCAAACTACCTTGATGAACAGGTTATTCAAAGTGACGATATAAACTTAAATTGGACAGATTATTTTAATACATCTTCCAATGAAATTAAACGTTTACAAGAAATAAGATATGACATTCTTAAAGTGATTTCTAATCGCTATGTATATAAAATTAACGAATTAAAGAACCTTCAGCTGTACTACATGTTGGGATTTCTGCTTATATTGTCGATTGTAATATACATTTATATGCTTGATCGAAAAGAAACAAAATTTAGGGTGTTAGTGCAGAAAGATCGCATGATTGCTGAAGCGGCTACTCTGGCAAAAGGCGAATTTCTTGCCAGTATGAGCCATGAAATACGTACTCCAATTAATGGCGTGATGGGAATGGCGGAACTTTTGGGCGGTACCAAACTAGATGAAGAACAAGAGCAATATTTGTCGACCATTAAATTATCCAGTCAATCCTTATTGGCGATTATTAATGATATTTTAGATTATTCAAAAATAGAGGCCGGAAAACTTGAAATTGAATCTATTAGTTTTAATGTTCTAGAGCTGGTAAAAAATTGTTTGGTTATTTTTACGGCCCATGCAAAAAAAAAGGCTATTGAACTTTCTTGTAATATAGACACCGATATTCCTGCATCAGTAATAGGTGATCCAACTCGTATTCGACAAATTTTACTTAATTTTATAAGTAACGCCGTTAAATTTACCAGCGAGGGCGGTATTGACGTAAAGGTGGGCATTGAAGAACTCAATGCCCGTAAATACCTGAAATTCTCGGTCCTTGATAGTGGTATTGGCATTAAAGAGGGTGAAGCAGGTTCATTGTTTTCGGCGTTTGAGCAAGCTGATTCTTCCACCACAAGAAAATACGGAGGAACTGGGCTGGGGTTGGCTATATCAAAGAAACTAGCCTCTCTTATGAAGGGTGACATTGGCGTTAAAAGTAGGGGGATTGGTGGCTCAGAGTTTTGGTTCACCTTGCCATTGCAAAAATCAGACAAAGCAATGACAGGGAAATGGCAGGATCTTAAAAATGAATCGGCCTCTGCTAGCAGTATTGATTTGTCCCAGGTTAACGTTTTGGTGGCAGAGGATAATAAGGTTAATCAGATGGTGATAAAAGGTCTTTTAAAGCGCCTTAAAATGACGTGTGTATTAACGGATAATGGTGAACAAGCTTTGACTCAGTTTTGTGAGAATCAAGGTGTTTATGATTTAGTATTAATGGATTGGGAAATGCCTGTTTTAGATGGCATCAGTGCAACCCGTAAAATACGAGAATGGGAGGATGCACACAGTCTTGGCAAAATCCCCATTGTTGCCCTGACTGCCCACGCCCTAAAAGGGTATGAAGAAAATGCACTGGATGCAGGAATGCAGGGTTTTTTAACAAAACCAATCGACATCGGAAAACTAGAAAAAATGATTATTAAGGTATTAAAATATGAAGAATAATATTTACTTTAATGGGTTAATAAAATGTAAAGTACTTGTGATATTTTTTACTCTTTTTTATGTGTTCGAATTACAGGCCTCTGTGCCCATAGATCAAGCTAAAAGACTTAACAGTGACCTAACACCCATAGGGGCCATTCGGAAAGGCAATGCTGATGGCAGTATTCCTGCTTGGAGCAATAAATACAGTGATAAAATAAGTCATAGTAAATGGCTCCGTGCCATTGAAAAAGAAAAGCCACTTTTTGTTATAGATCATTCAAATATTGATACTCATCGCCGGTTTCTTAGTATTGGTTTACAAAAACTCATAGCGGCCTATCCTGATTCTTTTAATATTCCCGTATACCCATCACATCGAACAGCTGTCTATCCACAATGGCTGTACAACAACGCTTATAAAAACGCACTTGAGGCAAAGATCAGTAAAGATGGTGAGGAGGTAACGTTTGCTTGGCAAGGCACGCCATTCCCTATTCCTGCAAACGCCAAAGAAGTCATGTGGAATCACCAATTAAGATGGAAGGGCTTATTTTTTAAATTAGACACTATTGAAAGTATTATTGGCAGTGATGGAAATTACAATATAATAAAAAATATGTTGGAGGTGTACTCGGTTTATCACAATAAAAACCGTGAACCCAAAATTGATGATTGGCGCTATATATTTTATCTGTCTTATATTAAGGCACCGGCCAATATAGCAGGGGGCGCCTATCTTTCTCATGAAACTATGAAGCCTGTAAAAAAACCCCGCCAATCTTGGATGTATCTGGCAGGGCAGCGGCGATTAAGGCGCTCTCCTGTTATGGGTTACGATGCACCAACCTTTACTTCCGATGGGCTTAGGATGATGGATGAGGTAGATATGTTTAACGGCGCCATGGACCGATACGATTGGTCATTACAAGGCGTTAAAGAAATGTATATTCCATATAATAACGCAGTGTTACAGCAAGCGTTAAAGAACCATGACACATTATTCACACCTTTCCATATTAACCCTAAATATACTCGTTATGAAAAACACAGAGTTTGGGTGGTGGATGCTGTCTTAAAATCGGGTAAAAAACACATTTATAATCGTAGAACGTTTTATATTGATGAAGATACTTGGGGCGTAATATTGTCGGATATTTATGATGATAAAGGCCGTTTATGGCGCGTACCGCAACGCTATGCAGTATTTTATGAAGATGTACCAGTCATCATGACGGCACTGGATTCATTTAGTGATTTAAAGAAACAATATTATTATATTCAGGGAATTAAAAAAGATAAAATAGAGCACTCCATGTCACCACCTTCCAATGGCTATTTTTCACCCACTAACGTCAGAGCGAGAATGCACCACTAATTAATATAAAACAGGTAACGCTGTTAAATATTATAAAATTAATGCTGTGATACAGACGATTGTTTTCGGTGAGATGATGGCGCAAGACCATGCCAGCGTTGATACGAACGTGATAACGAAGTGGAGTCTTTATATCCCAGCATCTGGCTTACTTCAAAAATACTAATAGAGGTTTTAGTCACAAAATATTCAGCAAAATTGCGTCGAGTCTCTTCCAGTATGTGGGTAAAACTGGTGGCGTGCTGTGCAAGTTTTCTATGCAAAGTGCGTGTGTGCATATCTAAAGTATTGGCCACCACTTTAATGCTGCAGTCTCCGGTAATCATCCCTAAGGTAATGGCCTGCTGAGTTTTCTCGGTAATGGATTTTTGATTTGCAATATACATTGCAGCAACCTGCATCTCTAAGACCTGCTTGTTCTCTTCATTGGCCCTTTCTATGGGCATGACCACATCTTTACTGGCAATGGCGATGCCTTGAAATTCTTGGCTAAAATACAGCGGGCAATTAAAGGCCGTGTGGTAGGGTTGTGGGTCGGCGGGTTTATGGGTGAAATACACGCCACTTGGTTGCCACTGATCGCCGCAAATGGAGCGTGCAATTTTAACAATTTCATACAGGGATATATCTTGCGCCTGCACACTGAAAAAGGGGTCGGGTAAATAAACGTCGCGAATTAAAAAGTGATCCTGTGCGCCAATTTCAATTCGAAAAAATTCCCCTTGTGAGACCATATTAAAATAGCGAATAAAGGTAGTGGCCGCTTCTTCTAGGGTAGAGCAATTAAGGGTGAGTTGCCCCAAACTGCCCAGCATAGAGATATCGTTATGCTGGCCTAATAATAATCCAAAATATTTGCAGTGAGTGGCCGTAGCGGCCGCTTCTAGTAAGTCACAATACGTCTCGTGGCTTAGTGATGTGTGTGAGTGGGTTAAATCGTTTAAGTCAAAACCCACACTTCTTGCAATGTCAGCCGCGCAACCTCCCAGTGCTTCAACCTGCTGGGCAAAATACATAAGCGAGCCGTATTCAGTGCGAAGGTCAGAGGGCACAGTCAAAGCGAATTCCTAATGTGAGCAGTATGGATCAGTAACGTATATGGCTGAAAGCCCACCAGTTAAGACAATACTCTACCTTTAATGTCTTCAAATGCCAACTATGGGCCACACGCTTGGGCTATATTTGCTGATCTGAAAAGCCCCAATAAAACTATAAATATAAAAATAGGCCACATTTCATGACTCTCCTTAGAGATTATAGCGCCCGCCTTCTGTCCACATTAAGGCTCATATTAAAGCCAAAGTTAGCGGCAGTGCTGTGGGCGTTTGCTCTGGCCTTTGGCCTAGCTAATACGGCATCAGCGGCGCCCAGCGAGCGTCAGTTAACCTTATTCAGCAATAATTGCCTGCAGTGTCATGCCGCCCCTCATATCAGTGCGCCGCAGTTAGGTAACCCGGATGATTGGGCAGACATTAATGCCCAGGGGGAAGAAACCGTCTTAAAACACGTGGTAGAGGGCATGGGTGGTATGCCACCGCTGGGTTATTGCAGCGCCTGTGATGAACAAGACTTACGACAACTTATTTACCTAATGACCGGTATGCAGCCATCTATACAGCCCTCTATGCAGCATTCGAAGGAATCACTATGAAACGCCGTCAGTTTATTCAGGGTTCATTAGCCATTGGGGCCACTGCCACCTTTGGCGGTTTGGTTGGTTGCGGTGCCAAAGGCACAGAACCCCAAACGCCGGTTCCATTTAAAGCCGGGCGTCCGTTGCCTTGGGTGAATTGGGCGGGTAATCAATCGTGTTTGCCTAAATGGCGGCATGCGCCAAGCAGCGAAGATGAGTTATTAGCCGTTTTAAAATCTGCCAAAGGCAATGTTCGTGCAGTGGGAGCCGGACATTCTTTTAGTGCAGTGGTGCCCACTAACGATACCCTTATCTCTACTGACTTACTGTCAGGTCTAGTGAGCCACGATTCAGAAAAACATCAAGCGACGTTAAAAGCGGGCACCCGTTTAAATGCCTGTGGCCCCATATTAGAGTCTATTGGTCAGGCGTTTCCCAATATGCCGGACATGGATTACCCCTCTTTGGGTGGTGCGTTGGCAAATTCGGTTCATGCTACGGGTGTCGATTATAAATCCATGTGTGGTTACATCGAGAGTTTAAAACTGGCCACCATAAACGGCGATTTAATTGAATGCAGTAAAACTAAAAACCCTGAAATATTTCAAGCGGCTAAAACCCATATAGGCTCTTTAGGGGTCGTGACCGAATACACCCTGCAAAACCAAGCGCGTTTTGACATTACCGAAGTGAACAGCATCGAGCCCCTAGAACATGTGTTTGAGAACATGCATGCTTTGTGTAAACAAAACCGCCACTTTGAATGTTACCTCATCCCTTATGCGTCTGAGTGCATAACGGTTACAACTAATTTGGCAAAAGCGGGGGATGTAAACGTGGGTCACGATGATCCACAAGCGGTGAATACCTTACGCAGTGTATTTGAAGCTACCAGTTGGATACCAAAAGTAGGTGCTAACCTATATGGCTTTGCGTTATCTAAGGCGCTGGCGGCTGAGGCCGCGACAATTCGTACAGGGCCATCTTATAAAGTATTTCCCCATGAACGTACTGTTCGTTTTCGTGAAATGGAATACACAGTACCCGCCGAAGTGGGAGTGGCGTGTGGACGTGAAATTATGGAAACCATCAAAAAGAAAAAATTACCGTTAAGTTTTCCCATTGAATTTAGATATGTGAAAGGCGATGACATTTGGTTGTCTATGTTTGAAGGGCAGGATGGCTGCGCTATTTCAATTCACCAATACGGTGACCTAGAGTACAAAAAAATATTTGCCGAAATAGAACCCATTTTTTGGAAATACGGCGGCCGCCCCCATTGGGGAAAAATTCATACCCTAAAAGCCCCGCAGCTTGCCAAATTGTACACTCGTCATTGGCAGGATTTCCATGAAGTACGACAATCATTGGATTCAACGGGTAAATTTATGAATGCGCACTTAAAAGATATTTTTGGAGCTTAACATGGTATCAAGACGCACAGTATTACTAGGCGCGGCAGGGGTGGTGGCAGCGGCTGCCGTGGGCAAACCAAGCGACAAGGGTGGCCTTTACAGCCCGTACTTTTCAAAAATGAATAACACCCTACGCAATCATGGTATTGGCTCTCCAGTGTTAGTGATTGATTTGGATATTTTGGATCGCAATATTGACCTGGTAGCGAAGTCGGTGGCGGTTAAGCCTGCTAAAAATTACCGCGTGGTGACTAAGTCTATTCCCAGCCCGCAGTTAGTGGACTACGTCTCTAAGCGCGCCAATACCCAATCACAAATGGTGTTTCATATTCCATTTTTGCAGGCCATGGCAAACGGCCAACCCAATAGCGATATTTTAATGGGTAAACCCATGCCGGTGGCGGCGGCTAACCAGTTTTATGCCGAGCATGCATCTCCCTTCGATCCAGCCAAACAATTGCAATGGCTAATTGATACTCCACAGCGCTTAAAACAATATTTAACGTTGGCGCAAAACAAAAATGTAAAAATGCGCATTAACTTAGAGTTAGACGTGGGTTTACACCGTGGTGGTTTTGAAGCAGACGCCATTTTAAGTGAGGCCCTAACTATAATTAACCAGCACCCAAAACATTTAGAGTTTGCTGGCTTCATGGGGTACGACGCGCACTTAATGGGCATTCCCAGCTTTTTAGCTAAACGTGAATTACCTAAAGTTAAACAACGTTATCAAGCGTGTATTACGTTATTAAAAGATCAGTTTCCAAGTTTAGTGAACGATAAACTGTGTTTTAACGGCGCAGGCAGCCCTACGTTTAGGCATTACGAAGGGGATGATTTAATTACCGAGATTTCAGCCGGTTCATGTTTAATGAAACCTACCCATTATGATTTAGGCATTTTAGAAGACTTTGAAGCAGCCGCTTTTATTGCTTCCCCCGTATTAAAACGTTTGCAAGGTGCCCGATTACCCGCCCTTGGTTGGAGTGGTTCACTGATTCGTGGCTGGGATAAAAATCAAACACAAATGTATTTTTGTTACAGCGGCAATTGGTTAGCCAGAAACGAGTCACCCCCAGGATTACAACCTCACTTTGCGTATGTGAGTTCTAACCAACAAGGCTATTCGGCTTCAGATTCGGTAACCATAGACATAGATGATTTTATCTTTTTACGCCCCACCCAGTCCGAAGCCGTGCTGTTGCAGTTTGGTGATTTGGTTTTAGTGCGTGGTGAAAAAGTAGTGGACCGTTGGCCTGTTATTTCAGCTTCCCATGTTTGAACCTACTATAGGGAATAGATGGTCGCTGTTTGATGTTTACCCAAAGCTTCAGCGGCGCTTAGCCCCCATTGTTTTGTGCGAGTTACCCACAAGCGTGCAATCTCTTAATGCGTTAAGTGAGCACGCTTGGGTAAAACGAGATGATTTAACGCATAAACGTTACGGCGGCAATAAAACCCGTAAATTTGAATTTATAGCGGCGCACGTTTTAGCGGCCAATAAAAAGCATGTGATAACCCTGGGGGGGACGGGTACCAATCACGGTGTCGCCACGGCTATGGTATGCCAGCAGCTAGGATTAAAATGCACGGTTATTACCTTTAACCAGCCAGATTCCAAGTTTGTACAAAAAAACCAAGCGTTCATGAGGTATTTTGGCGCAAAAATAATTAATGCAGGTTCGGTAGCACTGGCGGCGCTGCGCTTTTATTTAAATCTGCGTCGTCTGCACAAAGATTACTATTTTTTACCGGGCGGTGGTGCCATTCCTGTGGCCACTATGGCGTATGTAAATGCCGCGTTTGAGTTAAAGCGTCAAATTGAAAAACAGCAGTGCCCTGAACCCGCTGAAATTTATTTACCGGTTGGCAGTGCCTCCACGCTGGCGGGTTTAACGTTAGGCTGTGCATTGGCGGGATTAAAAACTAAGGTCATTGGCATTAGGGTGCTGGATGCAAAAATAGGCCCGGTTGAAACCTGTACCGAGTCGGTGGTCTATACGTTAATGGCGCAGGCACGGGAATTATTGTTACAGGATTATCCACAGGCGGTAAAAGAACTGCCCCGTGTGATATTGCGTTCTGATTTTTTTGCGCCCGGTTATGGTGTATTAACACCTGCCACCACTGACAGCATGGAACAAGCGCAAACACTGGGCTTAACACTTGAGCAAACATACAGTGGCAAAGCGTTTAATGCGTATTTACAGGCTGTTAAAACCACCCATAAGCCCATTCTTTATTGGGCCACTTATAACTCCAACCCAGAACCAGTAGATTTAAAAATTGAAGCGGATTAATAATAGTAAACAGTGACATTGCTTAATAATTTTAAAAAAGTAAAGGTTTAAACTTGACTGGTTTTGATAGGAAAGGAAGGCTCACTGCATTTTATGTGAAGTGAGCCTTAATATTAAAATGTGTTTACTTATGACGCATCTACAATAAACGGGTCACTAAATAACTCAGATGAAATAAAAGCATCATCTGTGAGTGTGTGTAAAAAATCCTCTAGTTGCTGTTTTTGCAAGTCTGACAAATTAAGTTGGCTGGGCTGACCTGTCATGGGGTCTTTTAACGCATCGGCCAAAATAGGGTGGTTTTGAACACCGCTATTATAATGTTCAATAACATCGGCCAGGGTGGCTAAGCGGCCATCGTGCATATACGGCGGACTCAGTTCAACGTTACGCAGTGACGGCACTTTAAATTCACCGTTGCCTGCACCGGCATCTATGGTGGTTAAATCCAAACCAATATTGTGCGCTTTATCGGTAACTTGTACCGCTGTTTTATGGCAGCCACCACAGCCCAATCCGCCTTCAGGTGGAGGCGATTCAAATAACTTTCGACCGGCTTCTTCATTCACGGTTAAAGCATGGCTAAGGTCATTGGTTTGTGTAGCCGTGGCCAGTGCAGCATCGTATGGGCTTTGGTAAGACACCATAGCGCGATTAAACTGGGCAAGCGCTAACGCAATACGCGCAGAGGTAATTTCGTCACTGCCAAACGCGGCGGTAAACAAAGCGGGGTAATACGAAATCTCAGCCAATTTAAGTACTAAGACATCAAGGGTCATGCCCATTTCGGTGCTGTCTTGTATCGGCATCAGTACTTGATCTTCAAGTGTGTCGGCCCGTTCATCCCAAAAAAAGTGCCCTGATTGATAAAAACGATTATTGGATAAAGACATAGAATGACGTCCGGTAAGGCCACCCTGAAAACCTTCGCTTAAAACAGCCGTGTCCGAAAATCCAGTACTTTGCTGGTGGCAACCCGCGCAAGAAATAGCATCGTTTATAGAAAGCGCTTTATCATAAAATAACACTCGACCTAAAGTGGCCCCCGCATTGGTGATGGGGTTATTGGCAGGGGTATTATCTTGGGAAATAACGGTGTCGATACCGGTTTTAAAATGATCGGGTAAATTAGTGTCGGCATAGCTGACATAATCAAAGGTTGTGGCGGGTAAATTTAAACCGTCAGTGTTTTCTACCACTTCCTCTTCTGCCACCTCATCTTCCACCACCTCGTCTTCTACGACGGTACTGGTGTCATCTGACTCAACAATATCGGTTGGCTCATCTACCGATTCCACTTGCTCATTTAAAGCGGCACTCTCGGCGCCACATGCGGCCAAACTTAGGGTTAAAATGGCGGCTAAAGCCGCTTTTAATAAGGGTTCTTGAATTACGTTCATATGTCTCACCGCTTGCCATTATTATTTATCAGATGCTTTAAATCTGATGATCTTTCCTAAATAACGTTTGAATGCACAAATGGTTGACCGCTGATTTGATTTTTTTAGTATGAATAGAAATAGTGGTGAAAAACCCCACATTTGGAAGAGATAGCATCCATACCGCAGACCAAGGAATCAGTGGCCGCGGGGTTACGAATTAAAAGATATTAAATCTATATTATACCGTTATCTAAATATGTATTCCTAATGTGTCTTTTTGGTTTGGCTAATGAAAATAATCGAAAGGTTAGTCCGCAGTACTTCAGAGTGATTTCGATCTCAATGGCGGCCG
>MAAA01025558.1_pt1 | contig 56115 bp, 48 predicted proteins | sample 1115971 | NCBI WGS metagenome assembly MAAA01 (sample SAMN04961123, study PRJNA320927) | seawater metagenome | isolation source: sample BD02T6 sea water enriched with oil for 6 days | place: USA:Gulf of Mexico | collected 2013-07-27 | reverse complement strand
ATTTTAAACTTGGCGGTGAAATTTTGACCGTCAATTAAGAAAAAACAATACGTTCTGATTAGGCAAGGGGTCTTGCTAAATCAGATTATGTTTCGTGTTGGTGATTAGACGCAATATAACAGACGATCTAACACCCTTGCGTGGAAGTAGTTATTCCACAGCGTTTTTAAAACCACGCAACGCACGCATAAATATTTTGATTAAGCTCACACCCTTGCGTTTTACAGAACGCATAAATAATGAGCTAAAAAACACATGAAAAGAATGCTAATTAATGCAACTCAAGCAGAAGAGTTGCGCGTTGCGCTTGTAGACGGCCAACGTCTTTATGACCTAGATATAGAGCCTACAACACGCGAACAGAAAAAATCGAACATCTACAAGGGCAAAATAACCCGTATAGAGCCAAGCCTTGAAGCCGCTTTTGTGGACTTTGGTGCAGAGCGCCATGGCTTTTTACCCTTAAAAGAGATATCTCGCGAATACTTCAAAACTTCGGTTTCCGGCCGCCCCAACATCAAAGATGTTATTAGCGAAGGCCAAGAAGTTATTGTTCAAGTTGACAAAGAAGAGCGTGGCAACAAGGGCGCAGCCCTTACAACCATGATCAGCCTAGCGGGTCGCTACCTAGTACTTATGCCCAATAATTCTCGTGCGGGTGGCATTTCACGCCGCATTGAGGGTGACGAACGCAACCAAATACGTGACGCCATGCGTGATGTGACGGTTGCCAATAATATGGGTGTTATTGTGCGTACTGCCGGAATCGGCCGTTCTAGCGAAGATTTGCAGTGGGATTTAGATTACCTAACGCAACTTTGGGATGCCATAAAAGGCGCCAATGATCGCCGCCAAGCTCCTTGCCTATTACTTCAGGAAAGCAACGTTGTTATTCGTGCTATCCGTGATTATTTACGCCAAGATATTGGTGAAGTACTTATTGATGATAAAGCCGTACATCAAGAAGCACTTAGCTTTGTTCAACAGGTTATGCCTCAGTACGAGAGTAAGATAAGCCTCTACCAAGACAGCACGCCCTTATTTAGTCGCTACCAAATTGAAGCGCAAATTGAGACCGCTTTCCAACGTGAAGTGAAATTACCTTCTGGCGGATCGATTGTAATCGATACAACAGAAGCATTGATCTCAATCGACATTAACTCGTCTCGCTCTACTAAGGGTGCAGATATCGAAGAGACAGCTGTTACTACTAACCTTGAAGCTGCCGATGAAATCGCCCGCCAGTTACGCTTACGTGACATCGGCGGCCTAATTGTTATTGATTTCATTGACATGACCAGCAACAAGAACCAACGCGAAGTAGAAAACCGTGTTAAGAATGCCCTAGAAATTGACCGCGCCCGTGTTCAAGTGGGTCGTATTTCTCGCTTCGGGCTTTTAGAAATGTCTCGCCAGCGTTTACGTCCGTCTTTGGGTGAAACAAGTGGTCATGTTTGCCCACGCTGTGTTGGTACCGGCATCGTTCGCGACATGCGCTCTTTAAGTCTTTCTTTATTGCGTCTTATTGAAGAAGAAGCCGCCAAAGAAAACACCGAAATGGTACGCGCAATTGTTCCACTTGAAGTCAGCACATTCCTAAGTAATGACAAGCGTCAAGATTTGAGCAATATTGAAAAACGTCATGGCACTCAACTTCAAATCATACCTAATCCAAATTTCCAAACACCTCATTTTGAAGTTTCTCGCATGCGCAGCGATGACAACAAAATAGATGCGGCAAGCTTTGAAATTAACTACGAGCAAGAGCTTGCCACTGACAACGCCCCGCTAGTTAAAAAGGAAGCGGCTGCCGTACAAGCCATTTCTGAAAAGCGTGCACCTGCACCTACTCCTAAAGCGAAACCTGCTGCACCTGTTAAAGCTCCAGGTTTATTTGCAAAAATTGGCTCCGCCCTTTCTTCAATGTTTACAGAAGAACCGGCTCCTAAGCCCGCTAGTAACAAGCCTGCAAATAAAGGTGGCAACAACAAGAGCCAAGGCAACCGCAATAAACCGCAAAACCGCAACTCTGGTCGCAACAATAATCAAGCGCGCCAATCAAACAACCGCAACCGTAACAATCGCAACGAACCTCGTCGCGAGAGTGAAGGTAATCGCCCTGAAAGAAGCCGCGAGCCTCGTAACGAAGGTCGCAATGAATCTCGTTCAGAGACTCGCAACGACAACCGTAAAGATAATCGTCGCGACAACAACCCCCGCGATAACGGTTCACGTGACAACAATGACAACGGCAATAGCAATAGCAATAGCAATGCTCGTCGCCGTAACCGTAATCAGCAACCTGCAAAGCTTGATGAGGGTGTAGTTCGCAAAACTGAGAATCTAAGTACTCAGCCTAGCGTTGAAGCAAAATCTCGCCCTGCAGCCATTAAAAATGCAGAAGTGAACGTTCCGACAAGCTCTGAAGCAAAGCCTCGCCCAGCTGCCGTTAAAAATGCAGATATAAGCGTTGAAGCGCAACCTCGCCCAGCAGCTCTTAAAAATGAAGCGCCTAAAGTTACAACCGCTAAGCCGGAAGTAATAGCTGAAGCAGTTGCTAAACCAGCCCCGATTGCCGAAACACCCAAGCCGGTAGTTGAAAGCAAACCTGCTCCAGTTGCAGAGACTCCCAAGCCAGTAGTTGAGAGTAAACCTGCTCCGGTTGCTGAAACGCCTAAGCCTGTAGTTGAAAGTAAACCTGCTCCGATTGCTGAAGCGCCTAAGCCTGTTGTTGAAAGTAAACCCGCTCCGATTGCTGAAGCGCCTAAGCCTGTAGTTGAAAGTAAACCTGCTCCGGTTGCTGAAGCACCTAAGCCTGTAGTTGAAAGTAAACCTGCTCCGGTTGCTGAAGCGCCTAAGCCTGCTGTTGAAAGTAAACCTGCTCCGACTGCCGAAACACCCACAGTCGTTGCAAGCAAGCCTGCTAAAGCTAAGCGCGCACCTAACGACCCAAGGGAAATTAAGCGCCGCCAACTTGAAGAACAAGCAAAACTGGCTGAATAAGCCTTTGTAAAAGCAACCACAGCTGGTTGCTTTTTTAAGCTAGCGCCCATCATCGATAGGCACAAAAAAAGGGCTGCTCTGCATCCCTTTTTTTGTGCCTTAACCATTTTAACTTATGTATATTTTAATTAAATAATCTAGGCTCTTGCTCCAGTAGCAAACCGTAACGCTCCTGTACTGCCTTACAGATTTGATTTGCAGCTGAAATAACATCCTTGCCCGCCCCTCCTTGATTAATCAATACAAGCGCTTGTAGCTTATGTACTGACACAGGACCAAATGCCTTTCCTTTGTAGCCCAGCTGATCAATCAACCACCCTGCTGGGAGTTTTACACCATTTTTCTGAGGGTAGTTCGGCATAGATGGGAAACGCTCAATAAGCTTGTTGAACTCTACAATCGATACCACAGGATTTTTAAAAAAAGATCCCGCATTGGGTAATACTTTAGGGTCGGGTAATTTAGCCTGGCGCACGTCAACCACCCACTGCGCCAATTCGCCAGGGGTGGGCAATCCTTTTTCTGCACTCATTTGATTTAATGGCGCATAAGATACCTGTACATCCGGAATTTTAGATAAGAGAAACTCTACTGATGTTATCAATACCTTGCCATCAAGAGCTTGTTTAAAACAGCTCTCCCTATAAGCAAAATCGCATTCATGCGCTAACAGCGTAAAGTCTTGCCCACTTTCTAAATACACACCATTAACCGCTTGAATACAGTCCTTAACCTCTACTCCGTAGGCACCTATATTCTGAACTGGAGCAGCCCCTACGTGCCCTGGAATATAGGCTAGATTTTCAATACCATACCAATTTTGAGACAAACAATAGAGAACAAAGTCGTGCCAATTAAAGCCAGCCTCCACTCTTACAACAACCGATTGCTCAGTCTCTTTGATTACATTGCAATCTTGGGCGCAAAACTGAACCACTAAACCGGGAATAAACTTACTCATAACGACATTACTGCCCCCGCCCAAAACCTTCACCGCAAGCTTATTCTTTTTAGAAAACTCTAAACACTCAACGATATCTTGATCTGACGACACTTGTGCAAAATATTCAGCGACGGCTGTGACGGCAAGAGTATTAAACTCTAGAAGTGAATACTGGGGTAATATATTCATTATTTACACTCTACTTCCAAAAACCGATCACACGCATCAAACAATAAGTCTAACACCCTATTAAATGCCAGCTCCCCGTCGTAGTAAGGGTCTGGCACGTCTATTTCGCCAAGGGTGCCATAATGTTTCAGAAATAGTGCTAGCGAAGCTGTGGCGTCATGAGGGCGTAACGCTTGTAAATGGGCTAGATTGTCACTATCCATAGCAAATACAAAGTCATACTTATAAAAGTCATCCACCACCACCTGGCGAGCCTTCAACTTGGACAGGTCTATATTACGCTCTAACGCACACGCCTGGCTTCTTGGGTCGGGAGCCTTACCTATGTGATAAGCCGCTGCACCCTTGCTGTCAGCCACGACATCTAAGTTATTTTGAGCGGCCAATAAATTCAAAACCCCCTGTGCCGAGGGCGAGCGGCAAATATTACCCAAACAAACAAACAATACTTTCATTATTCACCCTCTATACATTGCCACATTTTCGGCAAACATTTGCCACTTAACAAGTAAAACTCACCTTAAAACGCGTAAATATTAACCCTTTCGTTAACTGGCAAACAAAATGCTAAGCACTAAGCATAGAGATAAATCGGCAGGCGAAGATCTATGCTAAATAAACCAAAACTTGTGAAAAGCCAAAGCCCAGTACAAAGGCAATTAAACCCACAGAAACACAGCAAAGAAAATGCTGGTTTTATTATGGGGCTTAATAACCGTGTAGCAAAATTAGACGCTCGCATGGGTAAAATTGAAGCACACATAGTTAACCTTCATAATTCTAAGGTGGGCTATCGTGAGCTATTACTGACATTAGTGTTAACTTTATTAATATTCACCAGCGTCATACTGGCCATTCGTGAATTACTGCCAAACAATCAACATTCAAATATAGAGCAACGGCTATTATCCTTGGTTTCTAACGGATCACTCCCTGAAAAACAATTAGCACTCAACTTACTGTCTAACTCAAAAAACACTGATGAATTTACAAACTTAAGACAATCTCAGCTACTTACCCAGCCTAACAGGCACATCAAGTACCATTGGCCTCTGGAAAAACACACTAGCACCTCTAATATTCAGTACAGCCAACACAAACACGGAATACATATTGCGACAAAATTAGGAGATCCGGTTGTCGCTATCGCTCAAGGAAAGGTACTTTATAGTGGCCACGCCATAAATGGTTATGGAAACCTTATTTTAATCCAACACGCCAATCAAGTGATCAGCGTATACGGCAATAACTATTCAAACTACGCCAACGAAGGGCAAACCGTTAAACAAGGGGAGCTCATTGCTGCCGCAGGTGAAGCGGAAGGCAATACAGCAAAGTTATATTTTGAAATACGCTTCCAAGGAAAGGCGGAGGACCCTTTTTTGTACTTTAACTAAGACACTCCCATGTTAAGCAGAGCCTGAATATTATTTAGCGAGTTTCTCATCCACACTTAAAACCCGAGCATTTTCAGCCATCATCACTGGTATCTCGTCTTCCACTTGATAGGCAAGACCATCTAATTTACACACTAACTCTGACTTTTCTTTATCTAATTTCAAGGTACCCTTACAGACAGGGCAAACCAATAATGAGAGTAATTTTTTATCCATTTTTCAGCTCCAAACACGCTTTTAATTTTTTTGTAAACTGCTCAACAAAGACCGAATGAAGTTCAGCCTGTATTTGTAGATACCACATATTTTCATGGGCAAAAGGCTTTATTTTAACGGCATCTTTTTCAGTCATTAATACCTGATTTGGCATCGCCTTAAAATCCCCCTCATTAAAAGCATAGTGATCAGGAAAAGGTTTTAGCGGGCAATTTACTCCGATCAAGGATAATGTGGTGGCAAATTTCTGAGGATTACCAATGCCGGCAATGGCCACTGCATCTTGATGAATGGAAAGCTCAGACAAAGGTAATTTCTTACCTGATTTAACATTCACCCATGCCATAGGTTTAAAATCAAAACACTGAGCTTGGCCACTTTTACCGCTATACAAAACATAATCTACGGTTTCTAAACGAGCAACTGGTTCCCTAAGGGGGCCTACTGGCAATAAACAACCATTCCCCACCCCTCGTGTGCCATCCAGCACACAGATCTCTATATCTCTGGGCAATTGATAGTGCTGCATGCCATCATCACTCAGGACAACATCCACGTCCATTTTAGATATAAAATCTAAGGCTTGTTTGCGTTTAGGATCGATCACCACTGGCACGTTCAAAGAGTGAAACAACATGAAGGGCTCATCACCCACCAAAGCACTACTATCACTTTGGGTGAGCAAATAAGGAAAAGAGGTCACCGTTGCGCCATATCCTCGACTAATGATTCCTGGACGTAAACCTTGGCTTTGCAAATGAACTACTAAAGCCTGAACCAGTGGCGTTTTACCCGTGCCGCCCACCGTAATATTACCCACCACCACCACCGGCTTAGATGTTTTTATTTTCTCGGAGTCAATAAATTTTTGGCGCTTACTATTCACAACCAAACGAAGAAGCCACATAACCGGCCAAAGTAGCCGGGTCCACTGAAGGCCACCATACCACGAGGCCATAAACAAACGCTCTAACACAGGCCTATCCCTTTAATCACTAAACTGTAAGTCGTACAGGTTTTTATAAGGTCCATCTACCTGTAACAACTCTTTATGACTACCCTGCTCAACAATCTGGCCTTTGTTAAGCACTAAGATCACATCCGCTTTTTCAATGGTACTAAGTCGATGGGCCACCACAAAGCTGGTTCTGTTTTGCATCAACGCTTCCAATGCCTGTTGAATGAAGCGTTCAGACTCGGTATCCAATGCACTCGTGGCCTCATCTAGAATTAAAATAGGAGCATCTTTGAGTATGGCACGGGCAATTGCCAATCGCTGGCGCTGACCGCCGGATAACATGACGCCATCATCCCCTATTACCGTATCGAAGCCTTGCGGCATTTGTTCAATAAATTCCAATGCATGAGCCGATTTCACTGCGGCATACACTTCTTCTTTAGATTTATCACTTAACGATCCATAAGCAATATTATTGTAAATTGTGTCGTTAAACAGTGTGACATTTTGACTCACCAGTGCAACTTGGCGTCTTAATTGATCCAATTGATAGTGCTTTAAATCATGGCCATCCAACAAAATCTGACCATTCTCATATTCATAAAAGCGCATCAACAAACTAATTAACGTAGATTTGCCGCTGCCAGACTGCCCCACTAAGGCAATGCTTTGACCTGGCGCTACATTTAAACTGATATTTTGCAGAACGGTGTCGGCCGTGCCTGGATATTTAAAACTTAAATCTTTAATTTTAAATTCACCTTGTGCTCGACTCAATAAACCATGACCGGTATCTGCCTCACTAGGATGATCTATCACATCAAAAATACTTTTAGCCGCCACCACGCCCTGCTGAATCAACGCATTAATCGCCGCTAACGTTCGCATGGGTTTGGCCAGCGTACTGGCAGCGGTAATGAATGCCATTAGATCACCAAAAGACATGCTACCAGATACACTAGGGTCCAGTGCCACAAACACTAAAAAGGCAATGGCACATGCAACAATCAATTGTAAAACGGGAACGCTTATGGATTTTACACGGGCAAACTTAATAGTTTGAATACGATTGGCATTACTAACCTCGTTGAAACGTGTGCGTTCATACTGCTGACCTGAGAATACTTTCACCTCTTGATACGCATTAATAGACTCGCTTGCCACCTGAGTAACTCGGCCCATAGTGCCCTGCACTTGCTTGCCATATTTTTTAAAATACACACTGGCTTTACTAACGACTATGGCGATGAAGGGCGCCGCGGCAAAGAATATTAAGGTTAACTTCCAGTTCATATAAAACATGTAAGCCAATAAAAAAATAACCGTTAGACCCTCACGAACTAAACTGGTGATCGCATTGGTAATAGAGCCATACACTTGCTCAGCGTCAAAGGTTATTTTAGAGATAATATGACCTTTAGAGCTCTTATCAAAAAACTCGTTAGGCAAAATCAAATAATGATTAAATAATGCTAAGCGTAATTGATGCACCACAGCCCGGCCAACACGCGCTAGAAAATAGTCTCCTAAAAAACTTCCCAGCCCTCTTAATGCAAAAATACCCATTATGAATAAAACTAAATAAGTTCGTGCTTCCACTGTGGGGTTTTCATAGGTTTTCTCAATTTCAGCCATTAATTGTGCAAGTAAAGGCGCGGTTGCGGCATAAAGGCAAAAACCCAAGAGGGCTATGCCATACAATCCTTTATGCTGAAATACATATGAAAGTAGGCGCTTATAAAGCGCCCAATCCGTTACGGGTTTGTTACTCATTATTATTTGGCTTTCTTACTGGTAATACTTAATCGGGAAAAGCCCAATTGACCGGCAGCATCCATTGCACGTACAACAGATTCATGAGGGGTTAACGCATCAGCCGTAATGACAAATGGTAATTGATGATCACCTAACGACACCTTCTCTATGGCCTGCTTAAGGCTCAATAATTTATTACTGATTAATGACTGTCCATTAATACTGTATTGACCCGCTTTATCGATCACCACTTCTACTACCTTGTCAGGTGTTTCAGATACTTCACCACTGGCTTCAGGTAATTTAATTGCAAGGTGTGTTTCTTTAGTAAACGTAGTACTTACCATGAAGAAAATCAGCAACAAAAAAACAATGTCGATTAGCGGTGTGAGGTTTAGGTTGAGCTCTTCACTCTTTTGACGTTTAAACTTCACGTTTACTGCCCCTCAGGTGTCTCGGAAACTTCGCGATCACCGTGCAATACATCCACTAATTTAACGGCTTCCTGCTCCATCAACACAACAATCTCTTCAATACGACGCTGAAATATACGGTGAAAAACCAAGGCTGGAATAGCTATCATCATTCCTGCTGCTGTCGTCACCAATGCTTCTGAAATGCCGCCTGCCAGTACACCCGCATTGCCTGTTCCTAGAGTCATAATGGCATTAAATACCGAAATCATACCCACAACCGTCCCCAGCAAACCCATTAATGGAGCAACGGCTGCAATAGTACCCAGTGTGCTTAAAAAACGCTCCATTTCATGAATTGCAGAAGATGCTGCCTGCTCAATGGCCTCTTTTGTAATATCCCTGCCATGCTTAGAGTTACTTAAGCCTGCCGCTAGAATGGACCCAAGGTGACTATCTTGCTTAAGTTGCTTTAATCGAGCACCGTCTAATTCATTATTCTTGATCCAAGACCATACTTGCGCCAACAAGTGCTTTGGGGCAACCTTTTCAGACTGCAGCGTCCAAAAACGTTCAATACAAATTGCCACAGCAATAATAGAAGCCAAAATAAGCGGAATCATCATCCAACCGCCGGCAAAAACCAGTTCTTTCACGCAATACTCCTAACGATTTTGCAGTAAATACTATTTAGGACGGTATGTTGAAACACTTAACCTCTCTTGTCTAGGCTCAAAATCAACTTGTATCGCTCCATGAGAGGCGGTCGTATAAACTTCAATCAACTTATCGCTCAATCTTTGCACAACATCTCGATGAGGGTGCCCATAATGATTTAATGCGCCACTGGATATAATGGCCACATCAGGACTAACGGCCTTTAAGAAAGCCTCACTGCTGGAGGTTCTACTGCCATGATGCGGTACCAACAACACATCGGCCAATAATTTGCTTTTAAACTCCCCTAACAATGCGCGCTCCGCTTGCACCTCAATATCCCCCGTTAACAACAACGTTTTACCACTTTGATCAACAACCTTTAATAAACACGATCCATTATTTCCATTTATAAAACGCGTGGCCTTGAAGCGCTCAAAATATACTCCATCCCAATACCAGCGTTCGTTATTGCAGTTATGTTGAGTAATTACCTGCTGACTTAAAGGTTTTAAAAGTTCTATCCCACCAGAATGGTCTTTATCGTCATGGCTAATGTGCAACATACTTAATTGACGGATATTACGTGTGCGCAAAAAAGGCAACACCACATAGTCGGCTAGGCTCATACCACTTAAGAAGCGAGTACCCGTATCCACCAACACCGTGTGCTCAGCCGTCTCTATTAGTGCAGAACTACCTTGACCTACATCTAACACCATTAAACGAAAACCACCCACAGTAGGCCTTTGAACAGGTAAGCATAAAGCCACCAATAAGCAGGTTAAACCCAAATATCGAGCCGACAACGCTTTTGGTAATAAAAGAGCTGCTAGGCCTAAAATAATTAAAGCTCGGTTGTCATCGTGAATTGAAGGGCCAAATGTTAATATTTCTTGATGTAGCCATAAATAATCAAGCAAATGTTGCAACCCGCCCTCTACAGTCGTCAATAATCCGGCCTTCCCCCCTAACGCTAAAAGAACGGCCAACAGAGCTAAAGGTAAAACCAACAAACTGATTAACGGAATAAATAATAGGTTTAAAATAAAGCCCATAGGGGCAAGCGACATACTAAACGCGACCAGAATAACGCCACCCAAAAAAAACGCCAACCACTGGGCCGATAATAAATGGCCTAGCCAACCCTTACGCCGCGAGACGCCCAGACCTAAAATTAACGCCGTTACTATTCCAAACGACAACCAACTACCCATATTGTTAAAAGCCAAAGGGTCAATCAACACCACTAAAATAAACGCGAGCAATAAATAATGAATAGAATGACTGTGCCGTCTTTGCAACAGTAAGGCGGCCGCAAACAACAACATAATGCACGCCCGCATAGCGGGTATTTTAAAGCCCGACACAAATGCATAAAAAACACCCAACCCCAACCCCAAAGACACCGCCAAAACAGTAGAGTATGGCCAAAAAACCAGCAGTAGCGGCCGCTGTAGATATGAAAATGCAAGAGCAAATAACATGGCCACTATGCCCACATGAAGACCTGACACCACAAACAAATGCCCTAGGCCCGACCCGTTAATAAGCCTTTTATAGTGAGCTGGCATCGCTTTCTTATCACCTAATAACAAAGCCCTTAACACAGGAAATGTAGAACTAGGAATAAGGTTATTTATTCTTTTGGCTAGATCCTTCTCAGCCACGACTATCCTTTTGTTGTACGTATGTTTTACGTCTATTGAGGCCTGCGCGCTATAGCCCTTCGCTAGCATCCATTGCCGGTAGTTGAATCCGCTAGGGTTATGAAATGACACTATTGGCTTCAATTTAAGCGCAAGTGCCCAAGTATCGCCTCTCGATATTGTCAAAGGGCACTTATAACAACTCACCTTCAGCTTGCTAAATGGGCCTTCGGGATAAAAATCAAATTCAACCCGACCTGGCTGTTGAGATACCCGTCCAATTTTCCCTTCAAGCTGCCATTGTTGACGCCCTTGATCGACGCTAATAGCTTGCTGCTGAATACTCACCCAGTGACAACCTACCCATAAACAACCCACTAGGAAGGCAAACCCTAGACGAGCATGTTGACTGGGATAAAAAGCCCCTGCTATTAGTACAAACGGGCTCATTAACAGACTCAACATAGGCCAGATACTCGCCAGCAACACCCCAGCACCAAAGCCCAATAGCATCCGCTTCATAACTAGTAAGTCCTACGCAATCCGTGCATAATTGTTAGCAATATCATTAACGGTTGACTCAACATTATAAAATTTAGGTTGCAGTCCATCAATTAACATCCTATTTACACATCACTGTGCGTTAAACATAAGCAGTACTAGGAAAATTAAAATTCCATGCCTAAAAAAGCATTAAAAAAATTATTCCCAAACCCCAAGACCATTCAACAACACCCTTCCCTGCAATTTTTAGGCACATTACTGCACGAGCCGAACTTGTGGCACTTAAATCGGCGCTCGGTATCTAGGGCTTTTTTAGTAGGGATATTTTTTGCATTTATGCCGATGCCATTTCAAATGGTAGCCGCAGCAGCCGTGGGGGTCATAGTTCACTCTAATCTTCCAATTTCCATCGGCTTAGTTTGGATAAGTAACCCTATTACTATCCCCCCTATTTTCTACTTCACCTATAAAGTGGGCACCAGCATATTAGAAGTTCCAGCAAGGCCTTTTGAAATAGAACTTTCATTGGATTGGGCCATGCGAGAATTAGGCGCCATATGGGAGCCATTATTATTAGGCTCACTTATTTGCGCACTTATTTTTGCAAGTTTAGGGTATGTGGGGATTCGGATTTTTTGGAGGATTCATGTCATTCGTGCCTGGCGCCAACGCAAGCTGAAACGACAACAGTCCGCTCATAATTAAGCGGACTGGGTATAAGCCTACGCTATTGCTTTCTCTTCTTCTGAGTGCAGCTTTCCTGCTTGTAAGTGTAATGTGCGCTTAGCCAATGACGCAAAATTTAAATCATGAGTCACAACTATAAAGGCTGTCTGTAGTTGAGCATTAAGTTCCTGCAGCAGGGTCTGAATCTCTTTAGCGGTATCCGCATCTAAATTACCCGTAGGCTCATCAAGCAATACTAAAGCAGGCTTAGTAATTAACGCTCTTGCGATTGCCACTCGCTGGCGTTCACCGCCAGACAATTCGGCAGGCTTATGATCCACTCTTTTTAATAAACCCACCCGTACCAGCATTTTAGAGGCCTGTTCAAGCGCCTCTTTTTTGTTCACCCCTTGAATCCATAACGGCATTGCGACGTTCTCTAAGGCAGTGAATTCTGCTAGCAAATGATGAAACTGATACACAAACCCTAAATGGCGGTTTCGTAACTTGCCAAGCTTACTTTCAGTTAACAACGCAAGGTCTTCTGCCCCCCAATAAACATGCCCACTAGATGGCAGATCTAGGCCTGCCAACATATTAAGTAAGGTCGTTTTACCCGAACCAGACGCCCCCACAACAGAGACCCAATCACCTGGGAACAACTCAAAATCCAATTCATCGAGCACCCGAATGGACTCTGGGCCCACTTTATATTCTTTAACTAATTGTTGGCACTTAAGTACGGGTTCTATATTAGATGTCATAGCGTAATGCCTCTGCTGGTTTTACTTTTGAAGCTTTATAAGCTGGGTATAATGTCGCCAAAAAGCACATAAGCAAACCCGATCCAGTCACGATTATCACATCACTTAATAAAAGCTGCGAAGGCAAATAACTTATAAAATAAACATTGGCATTTAAAAATTGAATACCCAAGATTTGTTCAACCCAGGCTATGACATCCGTCACAGTGAGAGCGAGTAACACACCTAACAACGTGCCCAGCACGATACCCACCACACCAATAATAAAACCCTGCACCATAAAGACCAGCATAATAGACGAAGGTGACATACCCAGAGTACGCATGATCGCTATATCCCCTTGCTTATCTGTCACCACCATTACGAGTGTTGAGACAATATTAAACGCAGCCACCGCGACGATAATAAGCAGCAACAAACCAATCATGGTTTTTTCCATTTTTATGGCCTGAAATAGATTCCCATGGGTGCGAGTCCAATCACTGGCACGCAGGCTTTCATCCAATTCAAATTGCAAATCCCAAGCGATTTTAGGCGCTTTGAACAAATCTTCAGTTTTTAAACGCAAGCCTTGAGCGGCTTTATCCATACGCGCTAACTTGGCAGCATCACGCATATGAATGTACGCAAAATTAGCGTCTATCTCTGCTCCTACTGAAAACACGCCACTTACGGTAAATCGTTTTATTCTGGGCATTAAACCGGCTGGTGTTAAGCTGGCTTCAGGCATTATCAGCGTTACTTTGTCGCCAAGACTGGCGCCTAGTTTTTTGGCCAACAAATCCCCCAATATGATCTGATAGCGCCCCTTATTTAACGAATAGAAGTCACCCTGAGTCATAAAGTCTGGAAGAATAGAGACATCCTTCTCCCATTCGGGCTCGATACCGTTAACCATTACCCCTTGTACTCGGCCTTTACTGCTCATCATCCCTTGAATTTGCACGAAGGGGGCGGCGGCAATAATGCCCTCCTTGGCACTGACCTGGGTGGCCAAAGACTGCCAATCATCTAGACCATCGGTTGCATATAAAGCAGCATGGGGAACCATGCCCAGGATTCTTTCCCGTAGTTCGCGATCAAAACCATTCATTACCGACATCACCAATATTAAAACGGCCACACCAAGCGTAAGCCCAGCCATGGAGGTTCCAGAAATAAAGGATATAAAGTGATTACGACGCTTGGCACCGGTGTAACGTAAACCAATTTTTATAGGGAGTGTTTTTAACATATCAAAGCTAACAAATAGGAAAGGGCTAAGACTAAAGAAAACCCCCAGAAAATGAAATGGTCTTAGAGAGATTTTGAGGCTAATATGAGGTTAATTTGAAATATTGGAAACATTATGGCCAATCGCCTCCCATTACAGCCGAAAACCTTACTGTTTTTAACGTGCTTAACCGCAGCAGCCTTTGTTCAAGCTGATGAGCCTGCCCATATGATCACAACACACGAACCTATAATGATTCCACTTATAGAAAAGAATATGAACTCATCCGTCATAATGCCTTTACGTGGAGATTCACAACGTAGGGTAAAAAAGGAATTTGGTGCACCTTTTCACATGCATGAACCCAAAGGCACTCCACCAATAAGCCGTTGGGATTTCGAAGAGTTTTCTGTTTATTTTGAATCTAACATTGTGATTCATACCGTTTTGAGACGGTAGTGTCAGTGAAATACATTCATTAACTTGGCGTCATTGGTCACATTGCGCTAGGGTTGAAATTATAGATACACCAAAGTGCTCTATTTATAGGATCCGCTATCACATGCCCATACTTCGCAGCTGCCTTATACTGTCTTTAACTGTCATAAGTTTTGATTTATTGGCACAAGTTGAGGAAATGAGTAATACCGAAATGACCGAGGCCTACATTAAAGACGGCGCCATTGTTGTAAAGCAGCGCATTCAACCAAAAACTCATGACAAAAAGAAAGCTGCAATTAATGTAACCGTAGGCCCTGGGAAACCCGCCCGAAGCGAAGCAGAGATCGTATTTGAGCAAGATTCTCAAAATAACCAACAGAATCAAACAAACAACCATGAGTTTTCAGTCAACACCCCGCAGCAACAACTAAATCAATTTGAACAAGGCCAAGCTATTTCAAGCTTTGTTACACCCAACTTTCAAAGTGATACCGCCCTAGCCCAGCAAGTACGCGCGCAAAACTTAGTTCGTAGCGGGCTGGGTTTGCCTGATGACACCCAAGTAACTCAAGAATTAATGGTGCAATACCTCACCACGTTTGCAGGGCAAAGCTCGGGGTCCCCACTTGGGGTAACTCAAAGTATCAGCGCTGACGGTTTTCACTTCAGCACCCCTAATCTAGGGGGGCAAATCCCCAGTGGCGTCTTCCCATCGGGTGATAACAGCATGAATGTGGAAATTAATAATCAACAAGTCATCTGGAACCTATTATTCCCCAAACAACCCTAGGCACTATAAGGCTAACCAAAGAGGTCGAAACTGGGCCCGTCACTTGCATCATCATTTTGATCTAGCCATAACTTAGGCTTGCTAAAGGTTTGCTCCATTAAGCGAGCTAGCGCATCATTGATACTTTTCTTACTGCCCTGCATCAACATGCCCATTATTTGCTCTTCATCTTTTCCCAAACATAGAGCAAACGATAACTCATCTAAAGCATTTTCTTGCATGATTGCTACAGCATTCAAACGTCGTATATCGGATAGTTCCACAAGCCAAACCCAGTCAAAGTAAAAAATCATTATAACTGTGCTTGCTTGTATGAAAAAGTGCCAAACGAGCAATAAACTTGTTCTACTTCCCCTTACTTACAACGGGTAACAAGATATGGCACCTCAAAGCTGTTTTATTTAACAATGTCTGATATAACGGAGTTTATATTGGTTTCGAACACCAGCCATCCGCAACTTAAGCCAACAATAAAGCGCCAATAGATATGTCACAATTTGATACAGACCAATTATTCCAAATAGCTGAAAAGCTTAGCCAGGATTTTTCCCTATTTCCTGAGCAAGAAGGCAGCAGTTCAGCCCCCCATATTCAAGGGCTTCTGAACCCTGAACAAGTGCAAAATAAGCTAGATACACTACAAAAGCTTAACATTGACGACTACATTGCAGATGTTGTCGCTCCTAGTGAGTCCAAGCAGCGCATGAATGCCAAGCAGTTAGTGCATAAACTCACCAACCGCTTCATTAGTGAAAAAGAGTTTGGCCCTTTGTACGTGGCCGAAGTTGAACTGTCGTTCAATAACCAGTTCCGACGCATTGGCTTTATTGGCCAAAACCGATCCGAGCAGAATGGTGCATGGCTTCCCGAACACCATAGCCAAGCTGTTGCCGCCATGCGTGGTTTTGCAAAGCACGCGACCCCCATCGTTACACTCATTGATACACCAGGGGCCAACGCCAGCGAGCAGGCCAACAAAGAAAATCAAGCACACAGTATTTCAAGGCTCATTTCTGAAATGACCAACTGTGACATTCCCACCGTAGGTATTATTTTGGGTGCTGGTTATTCTGGAGGCGCTATTCCACTGGCTTCTACCAATATTCTACTGTCTTTACGGGACGGCATTTTTAATACCATCCAGCCACAAGGGCTGGCCAGTATTGCACGTAAATATAACCTGTCTTGGCAAGAATGCTGTAAATACGTAGGCGTTTCTGCTTATGAGTTGCTTCCTAAGAACGTTATCGACGGCATAGTAGATTTTGCTCCCAGTGACCGCATCGACAAATTACAAAACCTGCTCAATGCCATTACTTCAAGTATTGTGAGCATTGAAAAAGGGGCCGAAAATTTTGCCCGAGAAAACCCCTACTTAATGGATCACTATCAGCGCAGTGTAGAGCGCTATTTGAATCCCACCGACAAACTGGCCGCCATGGAAAAAGGCTCCAAGCTAATGCTTGCGTCTTCACCTACCGAGCACCACAACTTATTTGGTATGACTTATCGTTACATGCGTTATTTGACACTGCGCAAACGTATATCCTCTACAACAATTGGCCATTACAGCCGCCTAGCGGAAGTAGAAGTGCCCAGCGGCAAACTCATTGAACGCCAGGCAGAAGAAAAACGTAAAAAATTCCAAAAGTGGCTACAAGCCCCAGATAAAATTCGTTATGACGACGAACTTAACAAACTGTGGAAAAACTATTGTCAAAAAAATGAAGAACGCACCGAGACTCGCGGTTCAATATCTAGCCTATTCTTTGGTGAACCTGAGGACAACTATCAGAAGTCCAAACAGGATTTCAGCTTTTACTTAGGTTTATACCTCTTTAATCGCTGGAAATCAGACGCTGACGTTAATTTTGCAGAGCTCATTAATTACCTGCAAAATGAACAACAAAATCGCTACCTATTGGTTCAAGATGACTTAGTTGATAGCCAATCTATATTAAACTTCATTAAGAAAAAAGATCATAAACTAGCCAATTTCATCTTCAGTAAACTTGATTATGATACTCAAGCACTGCTAGCTGAATATCAGTCAGATCCTAAAGAAGCATTATTAACGGGCCTTACGGAATCTCTTAATAACATCATCAGCGGTGAGATTGTTCCAGAAGACGTAAGTAACAGCATAAGTTTAACCACACACACCCAGCAGCTACTTAATAGCGTGGCCAGTGGCTCCAATGAAGTTAATCGCCGCATCCTTGAAGATGCACTTGCACCCTATTTGCGTGTTAAAAACAACAATGAGTCCACCAACCAAACTGACGCTACAGTTTTAGATGCAATATTAACCGATGATTTGCGTAACGATTTCATCAGCATCAGTCAAAACCTAATTATGTTTGGTAAGCTTTACGACTTCGTCATCAATAATTTGGTCAAAATTGCCAAAGAAGCGAAAGAAACTCACAATTTATCATTCCAAGCGGTTAATGACTTAATTAGTAAGGGTCTGGAACACACCAACCAATTAAGCATTGCGCAAGATCACAAAGAAGAATTTGCCAACTGGTTTAAATACTTCATTGCCTCAAGTCAAAGAGGTGAGTTCTTAATTCAGGTTGAAGAATGGAAAAAGAACAGCTTCCCACGCGTCAGTGACACTTTGTTCGTAATTATCACTTTCTTCTTCGAAAAGTTATTACCCGAGTATTATCAATCAAATCAGGGTCAAAATTATAACGGCCGAATTAACCCATATAGTATCGGCCGTAAAAAAGATTTTTGGAACCGTTTAACCATCGCCTACTTTGACCTTCTTATTCAGGATGTGATTGACGGTGTTAAGAGGAAAAAAACCACTAAGGCACGAGCATTTGTTGACCGTTTCTTTTATGATTTTGAAGAAATCAACGATCATCTAATGACTTCTGATCCGGTTCAGTTCCCAGGTTTTAGAGGCTCCATTGAAAAGGCGCTAAGTAATGACATAACCCCGTGTGGTGTTATTACTGGGTTTGCCACAATTAAAGTGGGCAATGAAAGTCGCCGCGTAGGCACATTGATATCTAATTTAGACTTTCAAGCTGGTGCTTTTGATATGGCCAGTGCCGAGAAATTTTGTAAACTTATGGTGGAGTGTGCTCGCCACAACTACCCTATTGTTTGTTTCGTTTCTTCAGGCGGTATGCAAACTAAAGAAGGGGCATCTGCACTATTCTCCATGTCTGTTGTGAATGACCGCATTACACGTTTTGTTCGTGATAACGACCTACCGGTTGTAGTCTTTGGCTACGGCGACTGCACCGGTGGTGCACAAGCCAGCTTCGTGACACACCCACTTGTGCAAAGCTTTTACTTCTCCGGTACCAACATGCCATTCGCGGGACAAATAGTTGTACCCTCATATTTACCGTCTACAGCGACTCTGTCTAACTATTTATCAACCAATGATGGCAGCATGGTAGATTTAGTGAAGCACCCATTTGTTGACAATTTAGATGAGCAACTACGAGCCATAGATCCTACCATTCCAGTAGCCCATAGAAGTGTTGATGAAGTTCTTGCACGCATACTTAAGGGCTTTGTAACCCCTGAAAAAGCTCAGGCTGCGGAACTGGACAATATCATTGAAGATAAAATATTCAAGAAAGTTGAAAAGGTATTGGTTCACGCACGAGGCTGTACCGCTGAGAAACTAGTGCGAAAAGCAAAAGAAAATAACATTAAGGTGGTACTGGTACAGTCCGACCCTGATATGAACAGCACGGCTGCCGATTTATTAGACGATAACGACAGCCTAGTCTGCATTGGCGGCAATACGCCTGATGAAAGCTATTTGAATGCCCAAAGTGTGATTAGAATTGCTGAATTGGAGAAGGTAGATTCGCTTCACCCAGGTATTGGTTTTCTATCTGAAAGTTCTCAGTTCGCAGCATATTGTGCCAACCATAATATTAACTTCATTGGCCCAAAGGTTTCCTCTATGGAAACCATGGGCAATAAGTCCAATGCTATCAATACTGCAATAAATGCTGACGTACCGGTTGTACCAGGCTCCCTTGGCACGCTTACTACATCCGCTATGGCTGCTAAGGTAGCAGATGAAATCGGCTACCCTATCATTCTAAAAGCCGTTCACGGTGGTGGCGGCAAAGGAATTCAGGTGGTTGAAAACCCAGCTGACATTCATGAGTTATTCCACCTAATATCTACTGAAGCACGCAGTGCATTTGGTAGTGGTGATATTTACCTTGAAAAGTTTGTGACTTCTTTACGTCATATTGAAGTTCAAATCTTGCGAGACAGCCATGGTAATACCCGAATCCTAGGGTTACGAGATTGCTCAGTCCAAAGAAATAATCAAAAAATCATTGAAGAGTCTGCATCTTGCGCATTGCCTAAGCACCTAGAAGAAAAAGTGTACGCTTTTGCTGAAAGACTTGCTGATGAAGTAGATTACAATGGAGCAGGTACTGTTGAATTCATTTACAACCTAGATGTAAATGACGTGTATTTCATGGAAATGAACACACGCTTACAAGTAGAGCACCCTGTTACTGAATTTGTAACCGGTATCGATATTGTAAGTGAGCAGTTCAATATCGCCAGCGGCGGCTCTATTAGCGATATGAAGATCAAACAAAAAGGCTATGCACTTGAAGTTCGAATTAACGCTGAAAAAGGTGTTATTCAAGGTGATGATATTAATTTCCTACCCAATGCAGGCAAGATTACTAAGTGTGTTTTACCGAAAGATAAGAATATTCAACTTATTAAGTCTATAGATAGCGATAAAGAAGTAACACCATTCTATGACAGCATGGTGGTGCAGATTATTTGTAACGGTAAAGATCGAAACGATACTATCGCCAAAATGCTTAAATATTTGGATAAAGTCGTCATCGAAGGTGTTAGCACTAATATCCCGCTGCTAAAAGGCATCCTTAAAGATGAAACCTTCATTAATGGTGTGTATGACACTAACTACCTACCCAAATACCTAAAACGTATTGACCAGGCTCAATTAGTTAAAGACATGGAAATTAACGCAGGTTTAAGCAATCAAAATGTAACACGCGAGTCTTTGGCCATTGAAGGGTCCAGTGAACTGAAAGTATTGGCTCCTGCTAGTTCAATTTTCTACAGTTCATCCTCACCAAGTGAACCTTCGTATGTAAAAGAGGGTGACATTGTCTCTATTGACCAGACCTTATGTTTAATGGAAGCCATGAAGATGTTTAGCCCCTTAAGCCTTAAATCATTTAATGCCCAGGGCAACACCCTTTATGATGCTGAAGTACAATATCAGATTGTGCGCATTCATAACGCAGAAGGCCAGCAAGTCAATCACGGTGATTTATTATTCGTAATCAAGCCTGTGATGCACTAAAACCCTACCCCTTTGACCACTTTGGTTAAAGGGGTTTTACCCCCTTCCCATTAAACCTCTTGCAACACACCACTTAATTTAGAACTGTTTGAGCAATCTTGTGTCCAACTATTATATAAAGCTAAATTGTTTTACACATGTAAATCAACTAAGCATAAGCTATTATGCTGCTTATTTTAGAAACATTGGGCCAAATCATTTAATTGCACAAGTTAAGTGCTATAAATACTTATAAACTTGTGTTTTTAATATAGCCACCATTTAAAAAGGGATCCACGTTATATGTTGCGCCACCTATTGCTATTTAGTGCCATTGCCTGTTATTCACTCGCTTCTCTTGCCAGCATTGATCCTGTAAAAACACTCGAACCGGCCGCAGAACACGCACTAACCAATCGCGCCGTCGTGCATCACCTATACCAACATCACTACTCTAGAAAATATTTAAACGATGAGTTCTCTGAAAAAGTATACACACGCTATTTGGATATATTGGACAACACCCGTTCATACTTCACCGCAGCTGATATTAAAGAGTTCGAGGCATCCCGCCTTACATTAGACGATGCTATTAAGACGAATGACCTAGACCCTGCATTTCTTATCTACAACCGTTATCGTCAACGCGCCATTGAGCGCTTAGATTATGCTTTAGCAATAATTGACAAAGGAATTGTAAGTTTTGACTTCACTAAAAATGAAAGTCTAGATTTAGACAGAGAGAAAGCGCCTTGGGCGAAAAGCAGCTCAGATCTTGATCAACTATGGCGTAAACGCATTAAAAATACAGTACTTAACCTAAAGCTTGCTGGTAAAAAAGACCCTGCCATAAAAGAATTACTAATTAAGCGTTACGACAGCCAGTTAAATCGAATTAAACAAATCAATTCAGAAGATGCATTTCAGTCCTATATGAATGCCATCACCTACACATTCGATCCGCACACCCAATACATGTCACCAAGAAACAGTGAAAACTTTAATATAAATATGAGCCTGTCTTTACAAGGCATCGGTGCCGTATTACGTAGTGAAAATGAAAATACCATCGTCGAGCGATTAGTCAGCGGCGGACCGGCCAACAAGGCAGGCCAACTAAAACCAAGTGATAACATTGTAGGTGTTGCCCAGGATCAACAAGAGATGGTTGATGTAATCGGTTGGCGCCTAGATGAAGTGGTGGATTTAATTCGCGGACCTAAAGACAGTACCGTTCGATTAAGCATTGTTTCGGGCAGCGGGCAAACTGAAACCCATAAAGTTATCTCCATTGTACGAGATGAAGTAAAACTTGAAGATAGAGCCGCTCAAAGTGAAATTTTAGAAATTAAACGCGATGATCGCTCTTATAAAGTGGGCGTGATTGATATACCGGCTTTTTATGCTGACTTTGAAGCTAAAAATGCCAACGACCCCAATTACCGAAGCACCACTCGCGATGTCAGCACGTTAATTAAAGGGCTTCAAAAAGACAACATTGACGGCCTAATCATTGACCTTAGAAATAATGGCGGCGGCTCCTTAGCTGAAGTAAATAACCTAGTAGGCTTATTTATCCCTCAAGGCCCCACTGTTCAAGTTCACTATAGCTTTGGACATACACAAGTATTAGCCGATAAAGACCCAGCACAACTCTTTAAAGGCCCGCTAGTAGTCTTAACCAATCGCTTAAGTGCTAGCGCTTCTGAAATATTTGCAGGTGCCATTCAAGACTACGGCCGAGGTTTAGTGGTTGGCAGTCAAACTTTTGGTAAAGGTACAGTACAAACTCTTATCCCACTCTTTCGCGGGCAATTGAAAGTTACTAACGCAAAGTTTTATCGTATTTCAGGAGAGAGTACGCAACACAGAGGTGTCATCCCAGACATCCTTTACCCTGAGATATACGACACCGATAAAATTGGCGAGAGTGCGTTAGAAGAGGCACTACCATGGGACAAAATTAAAGCATCTAAATATACGTCAGAAGCGGGCATTGCAAAAATACTACCCGCAATGCTTGATCAGCACAATAAACGTATTGATAACGACCCTGATTTTGCCTATTTAAATGAACAGGTGGTTTTTTTGAAAGAATTACGAAGCGACACCACTATTTCGTTAAACAGTAAAACCCGTGAAACAGAGCGTAAAGCAATGGAAAGCCGCAGACTTGGCTTGGAAAATAAACGTCGCGTTGCTAAGGGTTTAGAGCCTTTAAAAGAGCTTACAGAAGATAGCGATGAGAAATCAGGCGATGAAGAAGAGAAAGAAAAAGATAGCTCTCAAGATGCATTACTGCACGAGGGTGGTGAAATCCTTGTGGACTTTATGCTTTCAGGTCCCAGCTCGTCATTAGTTAAACTAAAATAAAACCATGATACCCGTGCCTTTGCACGGGTATCATTATAAATACCCTCCCCTTGCTTTGACCCATACCAATCAAAAACACATTTAAGCCTTAGCCTTACCTTTTATAATATCTGCATCCATTACCATCAAGGCCAAAGATTTAGACATAAACTCCCTATAATATAAAACAGCCACCACTAAACTTGTCGCCAATATAAACAATACTGGATGGGCAAACCACGCTATAACCGCCATGGAAAAATAATAAGCCCTTAAACCGTAATTAAAACTGTGACCTGCTTGGTCCAACACCTTAGCGGTTGATTTAGCATATTCTTTACGTTGACTTAAATTAAACTCTTCCTGGCTGGGCAAAGGGGCCGCACCTAGCAGCACGCTGGCAAAGCCATACTGTCTTAACGACCACGTAAAAGTAAAGAATGCGTAAGCCATAATTGCCACCATAACAATAAGCTTAATATGCCCGAAGTCTTGTTCAATCGATTGGGATAAAAGCGCCAATTCAAAGTCGCGCGTTAACACCGTTAAAATTGCTGCAATAATAATCATAGTAGTGGAGGCGAAAAAATTTACATTTCTTTCTATGTTTGAAAGTAACGCTGCATCTGCAACACGATTATCTCGCACCATCATACGGTCCATCCACCACACTCGATGTACACACATGATTGAAGCTAAACAATGTGTACGTTTAGCCATATACTTTGCAAATGCTGTATAGGAAAACCACGCTAATAAAAAAAATATTAACGCTGCATGATTCCAAGCAGGATGAGCCAATATACCTTGATCCATTAAAGAGCCTTATTTCAAAAAGTTGATTACGTCACGGTCGTTCATGGCTTTATTAATGATTTCAGATAGCAAACCATTCATGTATTTTTCATTGAAATCCGCACTTGGTGCTATGGCGACATCCTGAGAACGATTCGCTGAAAATCGTTTTTTAAAACTTGATCCACCACGACTTACCAACATGGAAATTTCGGCCTCTAACTTCACACGGCTCACCCAACTTTCATCAGGAGTTGAATAACGCAACTTATCTATTTGCAATGTAACTCTAGTAAAGGGATCGCTTCCCTTGTGCATCTTTACACCTTGTGCCAGCATCGCTTTTTGAATCGACTCACCTAGTGACTGAACCAAAGGTGCTTTAAATTCAATCTCGCCTTCTTTTTTCGCATTCCTATAACCTAGTAACAGAGTATTTTTACGATTATCTGTAATCAAGAGCTCTATAGGTGTGAGCAATCCGTTTAGCTGCGTAAAGGACAATGATGGTAGCACCTGCACTTTTTGCGGCGCTAAAGTACACGCGGTTAAACAGGTAAATAACACCATATAAAAAACATTTCTCATTAAAAAGCTCCTCCAAGTTGAACATATACGGTTTCAGAGCCTAGGGCATTCAAGCCTTTTGCTAACCCCAAGCGAAAACGTAAATTTAAATTATAAACCACTGTTGTGTCTAGAACCGCTTCGGCACCTATGGAGGAATATACATCCTCCATATTTTCACCCTCATCCCACACCATGGCATTATCATTAAATGCCCGTAATGACCAACCACTAAAGCCCACTGGCGGGGACATTATATTTTCATCGACCCAGGTGAAAGGTAAGCGATACTCAATATTATATAAAAGAGCATTTTCACCTACTAACTGTTCAATGCCTTCACTGAATCCCCGCAAAGCATATTGGCGCTGCTTAAGTTGAATGCCAGGGCCAATATAAACATCACTGCGCTCACCACCCAACCTAAAGGGAGAATTACTTGAAAACCCCAAACCCAAAAACAGTCGCTGGGCAAGTGTATGACCTACATCATTAGTTTGATAATAACGGGTATTTACACTTAAAACTTGACCTGTGTATAAAGAATTACCTGTTTGTTCCGCGCTCTCTAGAGACATGTTCCATTGCCATCCATCACTGGCTCCGCCCGTATTTAAAGAGGATGTTAATCCATCATAAATAACACCTATGGCTAACCAATTGTCGTCTACTTCCATGCCTATTTTTGCGTGACTTTTATCGATAAAAAATTCTGAATGACTATTAATGAGCGCTACATATGGAAAAATACTATTTGAAATACTTAAAATAGGTTTCATATAAGCGCTGAACCATTGGCTATTATATTCACTTACGCCATCAATTCCTGATGAGCCTAAGCTTTGTTGAAGCCCTAAAATCCAGCGCCCATTATAAGTATAGTTAAATTTAATCAGTGCTTTTTCATATTGTTTCTCATACGTTAACTGCGCCACATATTGATGATTATTTAAAGCATCCTGTCCACTAGTAAAAAAACCGACCTCTGTTAAATTGTCCTGAGTAAGATAAACAGGAAACCAGTACTGGGGTTGTAAGCTAGAAAGAGGATTATAATTATCATCCTCGAGCAAAGATGACTCAATCAATGGTATAGGCTGAGAATCTGCAAAGTTTGAAGGATATAGCTTTGCATAAGGCTTCAACTCAACCGAAGCCACTTTATAACCAGACGCCTCATATGACAGTGCAAAAGCCTTTTCAGATGAGGATAGCGCTAGTTGTTTGAAGCCGCCAACGCTATGACTTAACCTAAGTTTATGACTGCCATCCAGGTTAATGCTATATATTTCAGATTGGCCCAACTGACTTTGAATAAAATATATTTTATTCAAAAATAAAACGGGCTGATATTTTAGTTCTTTATCCGTGGTAATTGCTTGCCACTTATCCCCTTTCCATAGATACAACTCCCAGGGTTTAGATGAAAACTTAATGCTCGCAATGATATCTCCCGACTCATTCACATCAAAAGAAGATACAACATCAGCCATTTTACCGCGCCAAATACCTTCAACAACCTGGCCTTCTGAATTTAAGCGCTCCAACACAGCTATACCATGCTCGTAGCGTAACGCTATTATTCGCTGTGAGGATTGCCATTTAGCCAGTCGATATCGGGCACAATGAGTTAAACGTAATAAAGAGCCTTTTTGCACAGTATAAAGATCGTAATACAACGCATGCTGACCACAATTTTCAAGCTGGCTAACTAAGACACGCCCGTCCTTATTCACATCCACACTGGCCAGCGAGTTAAGGGGCACAACAGATGTCTCTATGCCTTTATCATAGTGGTACAAATTAGCGCCTGTATTAGCATCTATTGCCGCGTACCAGAAATCTTGTTTGTTACCTTTAGCAATAAACCCATAATCTAAGTGGCTATTTGATATTACTTTAACGGTACTTGATTGCAGCCTGGCTATACGTTGCAACTGAGGTGCAAATTTACCATTTAAGTAATTTTGGAAATCTGGCCACAGTTGCTCAAGACTTTTTCCTGTGATTAAAACCGGATTGGAATTAACCTGGTAAGGCAATAAATTATCACTGTAATTATTTATGAGTTGGTTAATGGCTTGCTTGCCATAAACATCCTCGATAAATCGGAAAAAATAAACGCCGTATAAGTATGCTGTATTAAAAGGCCAGTCATGAGGGTTAACAGTATTGATTCTAGATATGGGCTTAATGCCAGAAAGTACTTCTTGACGCATAATCATCTTGAACGCATCAGACTGGCCTCGGCCAATGCCTTTATCATCATCGGATTCCATATAGGTTGCGAGCCCTTCCTGAAACCAGTTAGGGTGCAAAGCGTTAGGAAACAGTAACAGATATCGCCCTAAAATTGAGCGCAACATTAAAGGGAAATCCAATGCCTTATCTGTATGTAGGATATGGGTGTATTCATGATGAATGAGCATTTTTAGCCAATCATCAAACACCAGAAGTTCGCCTTGTGTGGGCGGTTGCATAAACAACGTCATGGCATTATTAGGAATGGGGCTGGCAAAGCCATTGGCTTGGTCAAACTCATCCAATAAAATAACATGGGTTTTATTAACTGGCCGCCAGTTAAAAAACTCAGACAGATTTTGGTGACTTTGTTCTGCCAAATAATCCACCTTGCTTACATAGCTTTTAAGGCTTGGCGGATAGTGAATTAAAAAGTGCTCTCCAACATGTGTTTTCCAATTAAGGCTAGGATCGGCAGCATAACTACTGGCCGCTGCCAGTAGGAGTACACTGAGCAATATTCGTTTAAACATCGGACTCGGCACGAATAAATACCCATTCTTTAGCCTTTGAAAGCTCTTCACTGAATGAATAACCGGCAACATTAAATTTTTTGATGTCTTCAACTTTCTTAATACGGTTTTTTATCACGTAGGCGGCCATCTTGCCTCTGGCCTTTTTCGCATAAAAGCTAATAATTTTGTATTGGCCATTTTTTTGATCTTTAAAAACGGGCGTAATTATTTGCGCTTTCAGCGTCTTCTTATTTACAGCCTTAAAATACTCATTGGACGCCAAATTTAACAATACATCCTTATCATTAAGCTGTTGATTTAGTTTATCGGTAATAATATCCCCCCAAAACTCATATAAATTTTTGCCCCTTAAATTTGGGTATTTTGTCCCCATTTCTAATCGATATGCCTGCATTAAGTCCAGAGGCTTTAACAAACCATATAACCCCGAAAGCATTCGTAGATGTTGTTGTGCAAATTTCATATCGCTTTTGCTCAATGCATAAGCATCCAAACCGGTATACACATCGCCTTTAAATGCGTAAATAGCCGGTCTTGAATTATCAGCTGTAAAGGGTTGTTGCCAATGCTGAAAACGGGTGGTGTTTAAATGAGCAAGCTTGTCACTTAGGCCCATTAAATTAGCGATCTCTTTTGGTGCCAATTCTTTAATTTGATCTATAAGCTCTTGGGCATCGCCCAAAAAGTCTGGCTGAGAGAATTCATCGGTTGGTAAAGCACTTTCATAATCTAAGGTTTTTGCAGGGGATACCAACATCAACATGATTTAATTCCTGAGTAGTTCAAACTAACAGCTTGGGGAGCTATATGGTTAAGTATTTTTAGATCCACATTGTATCGACTCACGTACGCCGACTAAAGTGATAGAGCAAAATAATTGTGTTGTGCATCAGTGTAACTCACTTACCTGTGAACAATATTTAACCATTTACTACAGATTAAGTGACACATGCAAAACGTGTTTGTAAAGGTAACAATAATACCCCACAGTATTGGCTTGAACTCGGCTAATGGACATTGTCTTGGAAATATTTTTACTAGCGCTTGTCACCTGTTTTACCAGTGCTTTCGCCGCCATGTTAGGCCAGGGAGGAGGCCTAATGCTCATGGCCGTACTTCCCGGCTTCGTTCCCGCACCCGCTCTCATCGGCATTCATTCCGTTGTGCAAGCCAGTAGCAACGGTAGCCGTGCCTACCTTTCCCACAAACATATTAACTGGCCCATAATATGGCCGGTGGCCATTGGAATAGTAATTGGTGCCGCCACGATATTACCCTTTATCCCGCTACTTAACTGGCAATGGATGCAGGGCGTAATCGCGATTTACATTTTATGGCTTACTTGGGGGAAACTCATCTCGCTCCCAAAGTTTTTCCCATGCAAATTCACATTCAAACACATACTGGTCCAGCCCTTTATTAGGCTAGGCATACTTCAAGGTAGCCTTGGTATGGCATTAGGGGCGACAGGGCCCTTGGGCAGCGCCCTATTGCTATCACAGGGCTTAAGTAAAGACGGTATTGTGGCTAGCAATTCTGTCATCATGCTTGCAAGCCACCTGGTTAAAATACTATTTTTTAGCATTTTAGGTGTGCAACTTCTTAACCATGCATTATTACTTGTATGCTTGTGTCTCGCTGCCATTATTGGCTCAATCATTGGTAGTCGTTTTCGAAATCACTTACCTGAGAGCATCTTTTTTCCGTTATTTAAAGGCCTTTTAACCCTGCTAGCCTTACGCATGCTTTTTTTAGCCATTCCTTAATGCATCAGACTTGGCAAGCTGTGTTTTTTTAGTTACTCTCAATTGAATTCAGATAACGGTATAAAAATGAATAGCCACGCGCTTATTAATTGCTTTGATCAATTGGTTGGTTGTACTCAGAAGCTATGTAATAGCTTCACCCTGCAGGGTAACCCCCTTTGGCTCCCCTTAACTGATACGGAGCAATTACAGCACATAAGCTCTTTGCAAAAAGCCAAAAGCATCTACCAAGATTATTGGTATCAAGATGGCCAGGACGGCCGAGAAACTCGTAGTTGTTTTGGAATAATCAGTGCCAATGATGTACAAATCCAAGAAGCTCTACTAATCAACAAATTAAAAGAGCACCTTAAACACCAAGTGAAAACACTGCAAAAACAACATAAACAACAATGGCTAGAACTTAAAGGCGCACTGGCTTCGCGACATGGCTCTTTGCGTGAAAGCTTGCATTTCACCGGCCTAAGTCGCCTTCACCTTAAACAAACGTGGCGTCATATCCCCGTTATAGAGCGTACCCCCTGCCGTGTTGGTTTTAATTGGTACAGCTCAGGTCGCAGCATCCAAAAAATCAGCGTAGAAGAAGCCTATGAAGCACTTAGTAAAATGGATACCGCAAGTTTGCACATTCAAACCCAGCTTCAACAGGTGGGAAAGCTTGCTCACAATACACGTTTGGCGAAAATTCAAAACCTAGCCCCCACAATGCGTGCTAATCTATTTTATAAGGACAACCAACTTCCTGAGCGTCAAGCCATGAACATATCATTACCCATATTGTTTAAAAACCCAGATAACAAACCCTTACCCAACCACAACGAACCTGAGTTGGTGGCGCCTTTAACCCGAAAACGCGCCGTTCGTAGTGATCGCACCATAGAAGATCAGCCGTTTTTACCCAGTATCCGTGTGCACCGGTACAGTTAAAGCACATGGATATTTATGGACACAGAGGCGCCAAGGGCGTGGCAATGGAAAATAGCTTGCAAGGTTTTTTGCTGGCAGTAAGTCAGGGCATTAGTAAATTTGAATTGGATGTACGCTTAAGCAGTGACAATCAACTTATGGTCGTACACGATGAAAAGCTACTTCGACTCACCAATAGCTCACTTTTAGTGAGTAAAAGCACAGCACAGGTATTATCCCAAACGTTATTAGAGGGCACGCAAGAAGGCATACCTACTCTTGAACAAATAGTGATCGCCTGCCCTAGCGTGACCCACTGGCAATTTGAAATTAAAACGCTTAACACTAATGCTAACTTTGTAGCCCCTATGAAACAGTTAATCGAAAAATATCAATTACAAGATAAAGTCACTATCACCAGTAAACACATAGGCACCCTAGAAATTTTTAAACACAAGCTTACCCATATAAAGCGAGGCTATGTACAAGAGTGGTCAAGACCAAATGGCATTAAAACGGCGATTAAACTTAACTGCCACATGCTGGCACTGAACAAAAACCTAGCTCACAGAAAACACATAAAAAAAGCGCAAGAACAAGGATTGCATGTGAGTGTGTGGACAGTAAATTTACAAGAAGATATGCAACGACTTGCCCTCCTACAAGTAGACAGCATTATCAGTGACACCCCCAAATTGGCCATGGACGTTTTAAAATAAAAATTTTTTTAAAGGCGAGTCTCGCCCAGGAATGCATACTCAAGGGCGATCTAACTTACTTTGAAAATGCCTTTAAAACATGTCTTTAAATGAATGACCTTGGGGCAACTTAATTTTATTTTCAAACCCAGGCATAGCCAACGTTTCATTATTTAAATCAATCTTAGTTTCATCAATCATTTCTTCACCAAAGCGATATATAACCTGTAAATCCCCTTTACTGGCAGATTCATCGTACTTTTTAGCTAGCTTCCGTGTGACTTCACGTTTTGCTTTATAAACAAGCATTGCATCATGTCCATAGCGCTTAGCCAGCATTTTTTCTGTAACATTTGGCGATAAAACGGTGGCGGTTGCATTATTACCGCCAAATCCCTTTGAGTTTAAAAACGCCACTTGCCAATCGTTTACAGCCCTTGCTTTATCTTGCAAACAAATATCCAGTCGATCTTGATTTACGTCTTCGGCAACTTTTTTTACGGTTTTAATACCCGGTAATATGCCATGCTTAAAGACACCTAAACTGGCCATCAACTGATCTGCGCTGGCAGGTGCAAGGGAATGCCCAATGTAAGACTTAACTGCGGTAATGGGCCAGTCTTTAATTGAAAACGCCTTTGCCACAGTATCAAAAATATTTGACTCCGTGACTCTATTTTGCGGTGTGCTTGAACCATGGGCCTGTACAAAGCTGTGTTTTTGAACCGCTTCATCTCCAAGCATGGCTCGGGCTGCGGCAACGGCTTTGGCCATAGTGACGTAATTACCCGCACCAGGAGAGGATATGGATTTTTTAAAACCATCAGCGTTAACAAACACATCCGTCACGGCACCATGAATATCAGCCCCCAACTCCATCGCCAATTCGTCATCCATTAACACAATATATTGACTGGACTCGGCCATAGTGAAACCACAGTTTTCTCCAAATGGACGACTTGATTTACGAAAATCCGCCTCATCGCTGCTGTCTAACTTCTTTAAACCTTCCTCATGAGCAAGTGCACTCATCGTACCGTAACCATCTATGATTTCTGGCGTAATGGGTGCTTCACTATTGCCCACTACCACTACACGGCGATGACCACTGTTAATGTCTTCTATACCTGCACGTAAATTATATAAGAAGCTGGCACATGCCCCCGTTATCGCCCCTGTTGATCCCACACTGCCCAACACATACGCATTAATAAAATCAGCAGGCATACTGTTTAAACCAAGCGGGCATTGCTTAGTAGTAACTCGCCCACCTTTAAGGCGTGACTTAAGCATGCCTCCAAGGCCTAGGTCATCTAGCTGACTCATGGCATTGCTAGAATAAACCGCCACCTCGTCAGGTTGCACGGCATCCTTTATTTTATCCCAAGGAATACCCATTGAATTAATGGCGTCACTTGCCCCCACAATCGCCATTTGTAGAGCTCGCGGGTGAAAACGTGACTTATAATGTGCACTAGGATCAAAGCCCGAAGGTAATTGACCTGCCGATTTTACATTCGATTCTCGATAACTGTCGGCCTTAACATTAAGTTCACCGTTAAACGTGACTTTTACCTGTTTATTTTCAAGCTCACTCACCTGCCAATGACTCGGCACCGGATTTGGCAATTGCTTTTTAGGCAGTGTAAATTCAAGGTTTGCATTGCATGCATTGGTAAGATTCATATCTTGGTGCCAATGAACTGCATCCACATCAAAATGCTGATTTTCAATACGACGCACTAACGTGCGATCAAGGATGATATTGGCCAGCTTTTCATCGATGTCTGCCAAACTCAATACTTGGCCATGCTCATCTTGATACTGTGCATCGTTAACTTTTAGCATTCCCATCAATACCGCTAAGTCAGCTAAGGTTTGCTGGCGTAGCTCCAGCGACAAGCTCTCAATCACCATTCTGTGGTAACCATGATGAAAAGAACTACGCCCTGCAGAATTGTAACCACCAAAACCCACTATCACTGGCAAACGTGTCATACACCGCCTCCTTAAATAATTCATAATGCAAAACCGTCAACGTTTAACGGTTAGCTTTTGAAATAAGTTTAAGAACTAATCTGCCGTCCGGCATTGTCATTATGGCCAGCCTTTAAGCTATTCTAGCCATCACAGCTAATTTGGGCTTTTTAAGGTCTATATTTCCAGTTTAGAGAGCCGTATGCACTGGCTTTTAGGCATTTAGGCCACCTATAATGTCATTATGGCCAAACAGCCGCACCAATCCCGTACGACAGGTCAACTAGGCGAATAATGAATAATATTACGTTTTTCTTTTGTGACCAGATGCTTGCCAGCAGCGCCTCGCTTCCCATAGAGATGCTTAAGGCTGCAGAAAGTGCCGCCCACGTTGAGAGTCGTTTAGCACGCCCCTTAAATATTCAATCGGTAGGATTAGACTTAGAAAAAGTAACAACTGGAGCCGGTTTTGATATTAGCCCAGATAACGTCATCGAAGACATCACTCAAACAGACATCATATTTTTGCCTGCACTATGGCGCCACCCTAAACCGGGATTGCGAAAAAATAAGCGATTACTTGCGTGGCTACGCCACCATCAACAACACGGTACCATTATCTGTAGTGTCGGTACTGGAGTATGTTTTCTAGCAGAGGCAGGTTTACTCGATCATAAGCCCGCTACGACCCACTGGTATTACTTTGATCAATTTCAAAAAGATTACCCTAAAGTTCAACTGAAACGCCAATATTTCATTGTCCAAGCTGGAAATTTATACAGCGCTGCAAGCGTTAATTCACTAGCCGATTTAACAGTGCATCTTATTGGGCGCATCTACAACAAACTTATCGCCCTGCACGTAGAGCGACACTTTTCTCATGAGATACGCCGTTCGTATAAAAACATCAGCTTCATTGATGAACAAAGTAATCATCCAGATGAAGATATTGTGCAAACACAAGTCTGGTTAAAAGATAATTTTAATAACAGTATTGTATTTAGTGAGGTTGCTAAGAAATTTGACATGAGTGTACGAAGTTTTAACCGACGCTTTAAAAATGCTACCAACGTAACCCCGCTACATTACCTACAACAAATCCGCATAGAAACCGCAAAGGATCTATTAAAAACCAGTAATTTAACGCTGGGGGAAATTGCTGAACATGTGGGATATCAAGATTTAGCACATTTTAATCGTTTGTTTAAACGTTTTTTAAGCACCACTCCCAATCAATACAGAGCGATGGTCCGAGCAAAACTATTCAGTTTAGAGTGAGTCTGAAATTATTGACTCATTCTAGGCAAATTCAAAAACAACCCCAAGTTGCTTATTCAAGCACTCATAAACCGTTCGAAATTCAAAAGGCTTGGCGATAACATCATCAAAACCTGCTTGCTGGTAGCGGTTGTAATCAGCCTCCAATACCGCACCCGATACAGCGATACACTTAGGCTGATGATTCATTTTAAGTATATGCCCCAAAGCTTCTAAGCCCGTCATAATAGGCATTTCATTATCCATGAAAATAATATCAACTCTATGGTCATGTAAACACTCAATGGCTTTTTGACCGTCACACGCCTCATGTACTTCTATGCCCGCTTCTTGTAGTAGCTCAACTAAAACGAGTCTATTGCTGCTTTCATCATCCACCACTAGGGCTACCACATGCTGACCTGGGGCTAATTTTCCAAGAAATTTTTCATGGCTCTGACTCTCACTATCTTGCCCTTGCAGTTTAAGCCTAAATTCAAAACAAGCTCCATCATTAGGACTTGAGGTCACCTGAATATTGCCTCCCATTAACTGCACATGTTTTTGAGCAATGGATAGCCCTAAACCAGTGCCACCAAATTTAACACCGGCTTCCTTTTGCACAAATGGTTTGAATATGTCCTTTATTTCAAGCTTTGATATCCCCATGCCACTATCCGTTACCTCGAACTGATACTCATTGGTATTCGATTCGAACACCGATAACCTTACAAAACCTTTTGTAGTGAACTTTATGGCGTTTGAAATAAGATTCAGCAGTACCTGTCGGACTTTTTTAGCATCCATTACTACAGACAAGCCATCCATCAAATCATAATTTAGCTGCCACTCCAGTCCTTTTTTGATGCATCTCAACTTAAACATATTGCATATATCGTCAATGAACTTTGATAATAAAACAGTTTGAACATCCAATTCCAACAAGCCGGATTCTATCTTGGACATATCTAACACATCATTAATTAAGTCTAAAAGGTGCACCCCGCTGTCAGTAATATATTGCACGTACTGTGCTTGTTCACTGCTTAAAGGACGTTTACTGTCCGCCTGCAGTAATTGACTAAAGCCTAATATTGAGTTCATTGGGGTTCTAATTTCATGGCTCATACTGGCAAGAAATTCACTTTTTGCTTGGGAATGTCGGCTGGCAACTTCACTGGCCACTTTTAGTTCTTGAGTACGCTCACTTACGACGCGCTCCAATTCCGCTGTGTTGGATCGACTTGCCAACAACTGCATTAAAGTTTTCACATAGAGATTAAGTGTGCGCTCATGCCATATATTAAAAAAGTCAGCTTGTTCATGGAAAGAGACGAGCATCCCTCCCCCTCCATTCACTCCGACTAGATATGCACATAACATATAGCATTTCTGGCCGTTTATTTTAACCACTTGAATCTGGCCTGATGTTGTTTTTTTAAAATTTTCGAACTGTAGTTCTAGGGCATTTTGCTCGATCTGAATAAAGAGAGGTAATATATCCTCACATCCAGCAGCGCTAAATTCTGAATCTACCGACACTTGAGCTTCTACTATGAGTTTATGATCCTTCTCTTTATACAAAGCACAGTATTCAAATTTTTCATGGCGTACCAGAATCCGTAAAGCATCATTTATCAGGCCCACTTCATCATGAGCGCTTAAGCCAGCTTCCACCAATAAATTAAGTGCATTTAAAGAGGCATATAAAGAAGACTGGAGCTCGTCCTGCATGAATACGTTCACCTGAGGCTTATTCATTATTTGATAAAAATTCAGCTAAGGTCCCTACTGTTTTTTTTACTTCAGTAAAGACCTCGTGAAGTTTGTGCAGATCTTGCATAGGAACATGAAACAGCTCTGATACGCTCTGAGTTTCAGCGACTAAGTCATCCGCTTCATCCAAGAAACGCACAACATAACCGACGACTCTCACCACGTCCCAATGAGCCCCGTTATAATTTAAGTCTTGGAGGTCCGTGATTGTTGAAATAACCTCTCTAGGTAAAAGCCATCGAGTCGCCAACCAGCCACCCACTTCACTTGAGTCAATTCCCAGCCACTCACGCTCTTGAGACAAGCGCAGCTGATTATTAGCGTGCTCAAACTTCGGTAATAGCTGATTCATTTCAGCGGGAAAATGGTGTACCTGCAATAATTGACCAATACTATGCAACAGGCCGGCAAGATACGCGCTGTTGGCATCGATACTTGAGGTATTTTTTGCGAGCAACGAAGCGCATTGCGCCACCGCCAAGGCTTTGCACCAATACCCTTGCAATGAAAACTCAGGGCAAGAGTGTGTTTTAAACTTAGGCCCCATTAACATTCCCATACACAGGCTACGCACTGTTTGCACCCCCAACACTTTAATCATGGCCTGTTCAACGGTTAAGACTTTGCAAGGAGCAGAAAAGAAAGCGGAGTTAGCTATGCTGACAATTTTGGCTGTAATACCGGGTTCAGATTGAATGGCCTGCGCCAAGGAGGGTAAATCAACATCTTCATCCATCACTAATTCAAGTAACTGCTCACTGGCCATGGAAGCCGAGGGAATAGAGAGAGTACTTAAGATGGTACTGCGGCGTTTTCTAACGTCCATTTCATCCATTTACCAATCCCCATACAAAAACCCGCCCTGCCCTAAACTTTAGTTCAGTCTAGGGTTTGAGCAAGCTACATTGATGGCTGGCTAGGCGCTGTATTAGGTGTTATTTACGATTTATTCGCTTCTAGTTCATCCAATTCTGCTTGCTCCTGTTCAACACGCTTATCCTCAGCTTGCTCTTCTGCTGTTTTCTCAAGAGATAAACCCGACAAACTACCTGCAGATGAACCTTCGCCATCTGTCTCGGCCAACTTAATCCGCAATTTCAAGTTCACCTCCGAGTCCGCATTCTTTATGGCTTCTTTAAGCGATATCTTGCCGGCTTTAAATAGTTTAAATAAAGCCGCATCAAAGGTTTGCATCCCTAGGTTTTCTGACTTAGCCATTATTTCCTTAATGGCATCGGTATCTCCTTTAAAAATCAATTCCTGAATAGTCTTATTGCCTAACAATACTTCCACCGCCGCCACACGTTTGTTGTCTACTGTCGGTATTAAACGCTGCGAAATGAAAGCCTGCAAGTTAAGCCCTAGGTCTTGTAAAAGCTGATTGCGGCGCTCTTCAGGAAAGAAATTGATAATTCGATCAAGTGCTTGGTTTGCATTGGTTGCATGCAACGTTGAGATAGCTAGATGACCGGTTTCGGCAAAAGCCAGTGCATGCTCCATGGTTTCACGATCGCGAATCTCACCAATCAAAATCACATCGGGCGCCTGACGCAGTGTATTCTTTAAAGCCGCATGAAAATTCTTGGTATCCACGCCGATTTCACGCTGATTAACGATACTCTTTTTGTGTTTATGAACAAATTCAATAGGGTCTTCTATGGTGATAATATGACCCGCTGAGTTGATATTCCGGTAATCAATTAAAGACGCCAAAGAGGTCGATTTACCTGATCCGGTACCACCCACAAACAAAATAAGACCGCGTTTTGCCATAACCACATCTTTTAATACCGCGGGTAACCCTAGATCATCAAATTTTGGAATCTCAGCCACGATGTTGCGGGCCACTAAAGAGACTTCATTTCGCTGGCGGAATAGGTTTAATCGAAAACGACCACTACCAGGCAGGCTTATGGCCATATTTAATTCCATTTCCTCTGCAAATTCCTTCTTTTGATCGTCATCCATGACCGCTTCAACCATTTGGGCGATCTGCCCTGACTTTAATGGTTCACGACTCAATGGCTTTAAAGTACCCTGAAATTTCGCACTAGGTGGCGCGCCAGTGCTTAAATAGAGATCAGAGCCATCATGTTTGGCAAGTATTTGTAGGTATTTTTTAAGGGGCATAAACATCACTTATTACTAATAGGACCCAGGGACGCAGCAAGAGTAATACTAATTCCTTATGAATTCTCAACTTACTGCTTAATAATTACTTAACTGGGTCTCATTCCCAATAAATATCAACAGTATTTAATCCTCAGAAGACATTGAACTTAGCATCCACCATAAATGCTGCTTATAGTGTGTATTAGTCCACCCAACCTCACTGACATCAACAAGCTTTTTAAATACTGATATAATACTAAATAAGCAGTACTGCAGTGTTATGCGTAAACATCAACACTGAGTCAAACCTCACAGCCGAGCAAAATCATGCCTGACACTCCAGCTTACCTCAAAGATTCAGCCCAATTACTCACACAAGCAGGATTTGCTACCTGCCAAACTTGGTATCACGGCACCGCTAGTGGGTTGGTTCCTGCCATTATGAAACAAGGTCTGATGCAATCTGGTGACATGGAATTAAAGCAAAAAGCAAAAAATACGATTACGACTATTGGCGGTTCATTCAAAGAAAATAAAGAACCCGTATTTTTAACGCAAAGTAAAGAACTGGCATATTATTGGGCCTGCGTAACCTGTGAAAACCGCAATAAATTCTTTGCAAAAGATGATGAGCCAGTGGTTTTATCCATTACTCTGCCTATTGAGTTAAATGTAACCATTAAGCCTGACGTAGGTGTAGCAGCGGTGATTTTAGCCGGTGGCAACGAATACCTAGACACTATTGAAACAATATATAAAACAAATAACTTAACAGCGCCTAAAATAGACCCTATAACAGCTGACAGAATGGAATATTTAACGGTATTAGGCATGGCCTATAGCAAGAAAAATATTGCTGCACAATACATTGGGATTGTTTCCCAATAAAACGCTACTAAGACAACCTGTACTGTTAATGATTGTAATGCTTGGTATTTTTAAAGGTACCAGCATTAAAATTGGGGTATGCAGCTTCTCGCATTACCGTCGCCATAACCTTATAGGTGTTTGACCAAGCCGCCCTCAATTCAGCGGTGAAGGCTTCAGCTAAACCTGTTTCTAGGGTTTTCATAAGGGCATTGCCCACTGGCGTGTAGTCTTCCACTTTAACGCCGTACTCCACGTGTTTTATGGCCATTTTTTGCAACACAGGCACCAAAGCATCTAAATTATCTAAGGTATTCACCGCCAGTTTCAAAGCTGCCATAAGCTTTTTACCCTGACTCTTCATATCCCCTTTAAATAACACTTTCAAAGATGGGTCGTAAGAGAATAATGTATCGTAAAAAATTCCGGCCGCCACATCACTGATGGGCTCTACTTTTTTGAAACTATCTCTTACAAGTTGCTTTTGACGCTCTGTTATAGCCATCTAATCAACACTCCTTCGCTACTTTTTCCCTTTCCTTGAGCATAGATGGATTCTCTTTGATGGCAAATGTTTATAGAAAAACATCATTTTTTGCGACGTGAATTACCCGTTTTTTTACCAAATGCACGGTCTTTTTGACGACGTGTTTGAGCACTGCGGGTATTTTTACGAGATGGAGCTGCTGTTTTAGTTAAATCCGGCTCAAAACCTTCAAACCATTGTTGCGCTAAACGCTCACCCAATACCGCTTCTACTTCTTCTAATAAATAGTTTTCTGGCGGACTTAGCAGTGAGATCGCTAATCCAGAGCCGCCCGCTCGTCCGGTACGACCAATTCGATGAATGTAGTCTTCTGCTATAAACGGCAACTCATAATTGATCACATACTCTAAAGATTCTATATCCAACCCCCTAGCCGCCACATCTGTTGCCACTAATACTCTAATATCACCATCTTTAAATTCTTGCAGGGCTCTTTCGCGGGCTCCTTGGGATTTATCACCATGAATAGCCGATGTTTTTAACCCGTCCTTACACATCTCACGGGCCAGATCATCCGCACCAGCTTTAGTGCGAGTAAAAATCAAAACCTGTTGCCAATTTTTAGACCCAATCAAATAGGACACCAACTCACGTTTACGATCTTCATCTACGTTATAAACCACTTGCTTAACGTCTACGGCAGCGGTGTTTTTCTCATCGACTTCAATTAAACATGGGCTCTTTAATAAGCTCTTACTGAGCTTAAATATTTCATCATCAAATGTAGCTGAAAATAATAAAGTTTGTCGCGCAACCGGTAAGTATTTAAGGATACGTTTTATATCGGTGATAAATCCCATATCCAACATTCGATCCGCCTCATCTAAAACAATCACCTGCAACTGCTTAAGATCTACCACCCCTTTGAACATTAAATCAATCAACCTGCCAGGGGTCGCTACCAAGATATCCGCACCATCTTGCAATGCATCTACTTGCAATTTTATACTCACACCACCATAAGCCATGACCGTTTTTAAGCCGCTGCCTTTAGCGTACTTTTTAAAATTACTGCTTACCTGCTGGGCCAATTCACGAGTTGGGGTCAATACTAGGGCTTTTAGGAAGGGCTTTGCTGGGCCATCAGCAACATCATTTTGCGCACACAACTGATGAATTATCGGCAGTGCAAATGCGGCCGTTTTACCCGTACCTGTCTGAGCACGAGCCATCACATCTTGTTTATTTAACACCGCAGGAATGGCCGCCAATTGAATGGGCGTTGGCTCATGGTATCCAAGCTTTTGTACGGTGTTCATTAATGCTTGGTTTAAACCTAAGGAAACAAAACCCATAACAACTCACAAAAAATAAATTAAGGCCCATTATAGCATTTAATTTTCTTTATCATTCTGGGAAATTTCAAGGAAGTGGGGGGCTTTACAGAGTAGACACTCTACTCTTTTAGGCTGCAGCCAAAGACACAGGTTGCTTTAGAAATATATTCACAAATAACTGCAACACACGGGGATGCTGCAACCATTTGTGAATGATTAAAATGCTAGAAGACTCGATTCAAGCCATTTAATGCCGCTATACGGTAAGCTTCGGCCATCGTGGGGTAATTAAAGGTATTATTTACAAAATAATTCACTGTATTACCCGCTCCTTTTTGCTTCATGATAGCTTGGCCGATATGTATGATCTCGGCCGCTTGGTCACCAAAGCAATGGAGACCGAGTATTTCAAGAGTTTCACGATGAAATAAGATCTTCAGCATACCCACGCTTTCGCCGGTTATTTGTGCGCGGGCAATGCTTTTAAAGAAAGCCTGCCCCACTTCATATGGCACCTTTTCATTGGTAAGTTCGCGTTCAGTTTTGCCCACCGAACTGATCTCCGGGATAGTATAAATGCCCGTAGGAACATCTGTCACAAACCAAAAATCATCGTCTCCGGCCAAATGAGCCGCTGCCGAGCGACCTTGGTCATACGCGGCACTGGCAAGACTTGGCCAGCCCACAACATCACCCACAGCATAAACATGGTCAGCTGAGGTTTTGTAATTCTCATCCACTTCCACTTGGCCACGGCTATTGGGCTTAATACCCACTAAATCTAAACCCAAGTCCATTGAGTTGCCCGTTCGGCCAGCAGCCCATAAAATCGCATCGGCTTTGATTTTTTTACCCGATTGAAAGTGCATAGTGACACTGTTGTCTTCGGTGGTGACCGACTCAAATAGCTCATTATGACGAATAAGTACGCCGTTATTACGCAAGTGATAACTCAGAGCATCACTGATTTCATCATCCAAAAACGGCAATAAGCGCTCGCCTGGGTTAATTAAATCAACCTTGACGCCTAAACCACTGAAAATAGAAGCGTATTCAGAACCAATAACGCCAGCTCCGTAAATAACAATATTACGCGGGGTATGCTCTAACTTTAAGATCGTGTCTGAATCATAAACACGCTCATGGTTGAAATCGATGGCATCGGGACGGAACGGTGTAGAACCTGTGGCCAATACAATTTGATCCGCATGTAGGCGAGTACTGGACTCAGGACCGTCGGTAATTTCTATGGTATGGGTATCAATGAACTTACCCTGCCCATGATACAAATGAACGCGATTACGGCTATAAAATTCGGTTCGCAATTTCACTTGCTTAGCGATAACGCGCTCAGCCGTCTTTAAAACTCTTGGAAAACTAAACCATCTAGGTTCACCAATGTCTCGAAACATGGGATTAGTATTGTAAGAAATAATCTGTTTTACAGAGTGCCTTAACGCTTTAGAAGGAATGGTACCCCAATGAGTACAATTACCGCCTACCAAAGGCGCCTTTTCAACTACGGCTACTTTTTTTCCCTTTTTGGCTGCATTCATTGCAGCCCCTTCACCGGACGGGCCAGTGCCCAGCACAATCACATCGTAATGATAATCAGCCATGGTTTGAAACTCCTTATACTCTTTCGAGTTTAGCTCGCGTCATATCCCAGCGCGCCATTTTTATTGTTTTTAGACTTCTTAACTTCAGTTTCACATATTGTTTGGTCACCGCCACATACATCGCAGGCCGATTCCATACCAACCGCACTCATGCCACCACAGGAACCGGTAATAGGTTTACGCCCGATTATTAGGCCTACTGCCATTAATACTATAAATGTCAGCATAAATGTAAATACAATTAAAAACGTGCCCATGGAACTACCTCGCTTATGGATTAACCCAGCGCTCAAATGCTGGGGATAAATGTTCAATAAAACCACTTTCAGTGCGCAGAATAAAATAGCCGCGAATATTTTCTTGTTTAGCAAAGGCGATGGCTTTTTCTTCGCCCATTACCAGCATAGCAGTTGCTAACGCATCAGCACGGGCACAGCTATCATCAATTATGGTGACAGAAGCTAATTTGTGTTTTACCGGTTGAGCGGTAAATGGATTAATACTATGACTATAGCGATGACCGTTTTCTTCAAAATAATTACGATAGTCCCCAGACGTGGCCATAGCAACATTGTGTAAAGGGAGTATTTTTTGCACTCGGCGCTCATGGATATCAGGAGCCTCTACCGCAACTCTCCAAGCTTGATTACCCGGCTTTTGTCCTTTTACGCGTATCTCACCGCCTATCTCTACTAAATAAGAGGTTATATTCAACCCTTCTAATAAATTGGCAACTTGATCTACTGCAAAGCCCTTTGCGATGGCTGAAAGATCTAAATAGCGCTGCTGCTGCTTTGATAATTGAAAATCAACAAGCTTAATAGACTCAAGACCTATTTGCTCACGTGCCTGCTTTATCTGTTTAGCCGTTGGTACCTGCAGGGCTTTCTGAACAGGTCCAAACCCCCAAAGATTAACTAGCGGACCCACAGAGATATCAAAATACCCATGCGTTAAACGATTAATCGACAAAGATAAGTCTATCACCTGTGCAAAATGCCGACTAATAGACTGAGTGTATGGTGCGGCAGCCGAATTAAAGAGGCTTAATTCGCTATCTTCTTGATATGTGGACATTTGCCCATTAATACGAACCAAAAGCCGTTCAATTTTTTTCTGAACTGAAATGCTAGTTACATTTTCGGTTTCTGGCCATAAGACTGAATAACCAGTCCCCATAGTGCGACCTTGAATTTTTTCAATTTCAACACTCGAAGATGTACAAGCACTCAAAAAAATACACTGAGCAAGCAATACTAGTAATACTAACTTCATGAATCCACCTTGAAATAAGGGCAGATATTATAACTAAATTGCCAAGGCAGCTCTATCAAAAGACACCATTTCAGCCATACGGGATCGATAATGCCCCTTAACACCTGAGTATGAAGATAAAAGTGTAGGATGATTAACTCGGAACCAATAATGTATGGAGCTTATGCTCACCACGCGCCGTTAATTGCCAATAATTACGTAAGCCCCCATTTTGACTGGCGACATTTTCAATGACCCCTGCCCCTTTCAAATAAGCCTTTAAGCGCTGAAAAGCAATTTCGTTACAACGCACATCAGCCAAAGCATGGGAGTCGATGACTTTATCTAAAAACGATTGTTGATACTCGCTCTCTACAAAATCTTCCAATACTCCACGCATGCGATCTTCGGTTACCGGAGACGTCATAAGAGTGGCTATATTAAAAAACGTCACTTCCCAAGACAGTGATACTTCCACCCCTATTTCATGGCAATTACCATGAGCAAATACCTTACCGCTAAAGCGCATAGGGTAGCTTTCCATCTCAAATAAGGTATCAGTAATAATATCTTGCATAGCGGGCTCAGCTGATTGACCTGAATTACTCGTCAGCAATTTTAAATGGGGTTTAAGATGATCGCGCAGCACTTGACGGGCAATAAGCAACAAATCCTCTTTGCTATTCCAGTATTTAAAAATGCCCGACATCATCAAACGATGTAACGATTTAAGTCTTTGAATTGCCTGATCTGAAAGGGATTTTAATTCAGCATTTTTTAATAACGCAACAATCGGTTTTTGCTTGCTACGTGCGTATACCGCTTCACGATGAATAAAACTCTCGCCTGAATCAGAGATACCGCCGTAGCTATCCCCCACCAATACAATGTAAATATCACATTCATCAATAACGGAGCGCACCAGAGGCCAGTCATAATCACCTGAATCACTGCGGTAATAACTTTGCACAGGCAGACCACCTAACTGCAATACCACTCGATTTAAAGTGTACAGATACTCACCCGTGTCTTTTGGATCGGCGCTTATATAAACCAGTGGCTGCTTATTCTCAATCATTCCTTTATATCTTCTTTCCAGTTCAAGCCAATGTCGTTGGCCAGTAATTTAAATCCAAGCCAGTAATTTGGCCATATACAATAGTATGCTGATGCTAAGTGCTGAAAATAACGTACTTAAAACGATAATATTTGATGCCAGAATATGATTACCACCCAAGGCATGCACCATTACAAAACTAGCTGCAGCGGTGGGACTGGCGAACATGAATAAAATACAGCCTAACTCAACGCCTCTAAAACCCAAAAACCATGCCGGTATAACGGCAAGCAATGGCACTATAATGAGCTTAGCAAATACAGTCCAAGAGGCCACTGAACTACTGCCCTTGAGAGCACTTAAACTTAAAGAACCACCAATGGCTATTAATGCCAAAGGCAAGGTCATACTGGCCAAATAAGTGCCGGTATCATACAACACTTTAGGTAATTTGAAATCCAACTGTATGGCAACAAACCCCAAGGCTATGGCAATAATAAGCGGATTTTTCAAGATATCCGTTACCGTTTTCCTCAAAGGGACAGCCTGCTGTCCCTTTAAACTGGAGTTTAACGCATATACAGATAATATATTGTAGACAGGCGTTACCACCGCAAGAATAACCGCCCCAATAGCCAAACCTTCTTGATCAAATTCTTTTGCACACAAGGCAAAACCGATAATTCCCAGATTGCTACGAAACGCGCCTTGGACAACCACTCCACGATCTACCAAAGGGACTCTATAGCGCGCCACCCACCAAAACAAAGCAAAACACCCCACGGCCGTACCGACACAATAAAGCAATAAGGGCAACTGACTCCAAAGACTCACTTGGTTTTGCAGTATTGAGAGAAATATTAACGTAGGTAAACACACCTTAAACACCAATGCTGATGCACTGGACACAAATCCATCATCTATAATGCCACGCCCTTTCAAGACAAAACCAAGCAATACAATGATAAATACTGGACTCGTTACCGCTAGACAATATGCCAGAGCATCCCAATAATCCATGCTCACTCCTCTACACTATTCCGTCCCACTCCATATTTAAGCTGCTAAAGCAAAATATTAACTAGGTATGTTAAAGACGGCCATACTAGCACTTTTTACACGCCCAAGCCTGTATAATAAATAACCAATAGCATTTACTGTACGCTATGCTAAAATGCCGCCGCTTATAGGAAGGTATTCAGCATATGTCGCGCAGAAAAAAGTCACGTTCGTTAAAAAACAACCATAGCGGGTTAAAAACCGGTAGCAAAGAGCGCATGAAGATTGAAAGCAAGCAGCGTAAAGCCGCTAAAAAAGAAGCCAATCCTCGTAAAGTTAATCGTCAGCGCTCTGTGTATCAGCAGCAGCTGGATAAAAGTGGCCAGGTTGAATCGCAACACGTGGGGTCTAAAACTCCAACAGCCATTAAAGCTGTTATTAAAAAAACCTTGCCTACAAGCCATGACAGCGCCCCTAGCCCTGCCAGAGCCGTTAAACGCCCTACTCCAAAGCAAGCCCCCGTATCTGAGCTTCAAGAACCTGTTGCACACGTTAGCGAAGACCCTTGGGACATGCTTGAAAGCCCACAGAACAAAGATATCTTCTAAGTATGCAGCAGGACACATTGCAGTGCGCAACTGGCCAGTTTACGCTTTTGCGCCCTGGTGCTAATGACCATCAGGCCTTACGGGCCTGGGATGCCAGTGACGAATACCTAATAAACCTAGTAAACCAAGAATATCCTTTAGCAAATATTACCCTAATCAATGATCAATTTGGCGCTCTGGCTGTGGCCCTAAACAAACAGGCGGTAAGCTGGATAAGCGATTCTTATTGCGCATCTGATGCCCTCAACTTGAACCTTCAAAAAAACAACTCAACCCCCTTACAACAACTATCCCCACTAAATAATTGGCCCTCAACTAGCAATATAGCCGTCATAAAACTGCCAAAAAACCTAAGTTTTTTGCATCATTTAATTGAAAAATGCCAACAGACTAACATCACCACACTGCTTATTGCAGGCATGATGAAACACCTACCTAAAAATATCTTAAGTTATCTACAGAAATTTGGGACTGTAAAGCGACACCCCTTTGTAAAAAAGTCGACCATTTATGAAGTGCAACTTGAGCAAGTTGCACCCTCTAAATATCCTAAAATCAATCAGTTTTCGGGCATTGAGCTGGTTAGCCACGCCAACGTTTTTGGGCGCGACAAACTAGACCCAGGAGCCAACTTTTTTTTACAGCATATCAATAAATTGCCAAAAGCACATTCTGTGGCCGACCTTTGCTGCGGCTCTGGCATACTTGGCCTTAAATATGCCAAAACTCATAAAGACGCCACGTTAGATTTTTATGATGAGTCCTTCATGGCCATTGAGAGCGCCCGCCTTTCTTGGCAAGCCAATGATCTGCCTGAACAAGCACACTTTTATTGGGATGATGGCATTACCAGCATAGATAAAGAGGATTACGATCTCATATTGTGCAACCCACCTTTTCACGAACAATTCACAGTGGGTGATCACATAGCCAAGCGTTTATTTAAAGATGCACAACGCTGCCTTAGCTCGGAAGGCCGTATTATTGTTGTAGGGAATCGGCACTTGGGCTACCACAAAACCCTGACTAAATATTTCAAAAATGTAGAGCAAATTGCCGCTGACAGTAAGTTCGTACTGCTTGCTGCGCATGCTTAGCTACCATACCCCCAAACAACTAGAATCAATTGAGATTGAAGTGAAGCGAAGTCGCTTCATTGCATACGCTCAGCATATAAAGGGCGCAGGAGAAGCTAAATCATTCATCCAGTCCTTAAAAGATAAGTACCCAGATGCCCGCCATCACTGCCATGCTTTTATTGGTGGTGCCCCTAACAATAGCAATCTATATGGCTTCAGTGATGACGGAGAGCCTAGTGGCACTGCCGGCATGCCCATCTTTACTCATTTAAAACATAGTGATCTAGGGGAAGTCATTATTGTGGTAGTGCGATATTTTGGAGGAACGAAGCTGGGAACAGGTGGACTTGCAAGAGCTTACGGCGATGCTGCAAAACGAGTACTGCAATTATTAAGCACTCAAGAATTCATTGCCATGGAAAAAATGCATTTAATCATGTCGTTTGCACTTGAAGCACAGGTAAGAAAAGAATTACAGGCAATTGGTGGGAGCGTAAAAGAAGTATCATACCGTCAAGAGGTACATATGGTGATCGAGAAACCCATACAAAATTTATTAGCCCTACCCTACTGTGTTGAAGTCTCTCCAGAATCGACAATATAACGAGATATGTGGCGGTAGCCATCTTGAACCATACCACTAAAGCCCATAAAGACCTCAAACTCCTCTTGTGATACCCGCCTAATGCTTTGTACTTTAGCGGCAGTTTCCAATTGAACCATCTCCCCACCAGAAAAACCCAACTCCAATGTTAACAGCAGGGTTTGAAATCTAGGCTGCCCCTCAGTGTGATCCTTACTATGCAACTGAGCTATGTGAATATCAGAGCATAAAGCACAAACCCCTCTTGGAGAAATTTGACTTCCCAACAGATCCAACACCTGACTGCCGTCTTCAGTAATGGCATCTACTCTTAAATACTGCACTGCGACTAAATTCTCTTTGGCATTCATAATCACTGACTTCTATTAATCCCACTTTAGATAGTACTCATATACAGTAATAACCCAAATAGACTAATAATCAACCAATAGATGTAGTTTTTAACAAATTTGCTACCTAGTTGGCATACTAATTACTTAGTTCTACGTAATGACTCACCTATATTTACCCTATAACCACAGCCCTCCTGATTAAAGCCATACACTAGCAACGCTCTAGCCAGTACAACTCAATACCCTTAGCACTTAACATTCAACACAAGAGCAACCGGCACAAAAAAGGCCCATAAAACAACGTTTTATGGGCCTTTTTAATACTCTGCTATTGTTAGCCAAAGTCATCTAACATGATATTTTCAGGTTCAACACCTAAATCTAATAACATATTAGTTACTGCTTGATTCATGATTGGAGGACCACACATGTAGAACTCACAATCTTCAGGTGCAGGGTGTTTACTTAAATATTCGGCAAGCAATACATTATGTATAAACCCTGTCATACCTTCCCAGTTATCTTCAGGCTGAGGATCAGACATAGCAACATTCCAGCTAAAATTCTCAAACTCAGCGGCTAAAGCATCGTACTCATCCTGATAAAATAACTCACGTAAAGAACGAGCACCGTACCAGAAGCTAATCTTACGAGAAGACTTCAAACGCTTAAGTTGATCAAAGATATGTGAGCGCATTGGTGCCATACCTGCACCACCACCAATAAACACCATTTCAGCATCACTGTCTTTGGCAAAGAATTCACCAAAAGGACCGTACACTGTCACCTTGTCTCCAGGTTTCATATCAAACACATAAGATGACATGATGCCGGGATTAATACCTTCGCTGCGCGGAGGTGGTGTGGCGATACGAATATTAAACTTAACAACACCCTGCTCTTCAGGATAATTAGCCATAGAATAAGCACGTATCACAGTTTCTTTGTTTACCGCTTTAAGGTCAAAAAACTTAAAGTGCTTCCAGTCACCACGATACTCTTCTTCAATGTCAAACGACGAGAAATCAATTTCATATGGAGGACACTCTAGCTGCACATAACCGCCCGCACGGAAATCAACGCTTTCCCCTTCAGGTAATTTAAGCGTTAGCTCTTTAATAAACGTGGCCACGTTAGGGTTAGATTCAACCGTACACTCCCACTTTTTAACACCAAAGACTTCGTCTTCAACTTGAATCTTCATGTCCTGTTTAACAGGCACCTGACAGGACAATCTCCAGCCATCGCGAGCATCACCCTTAGTGAAGTGAGATTCTTCAGTAGGCAGCATAGAACCGCCCCCATCAAACACCTGACACTTGCACTGTGCACATGTGCCACCACCACCACAAGCGGATGATAAAAACACACCGTTACTCGCAAGGGTTTGTAATAACTTATCACCCGCCGCAGCCGTGATACTTTTTGCAGGATCGCCATTAATCTCAATGGTCACATCGCCACTGCTCACTAGTTGTGCACGAGCACTTAAAATAATTGCTACTAGGGTCAGTACCATGCCGGTAAACATGACAACACCTAGGATAATTTCTGTATATTCAGCCATTTTTTGTCATGTCCTTATAGTGATACGCCAGAGAATGACATAAAGCCCAGAGACATCAGCCCCACCGTCATAAAGGTGATACCTAGCCCTTGAAGGCCTTTAGGCACATCGCTATATTTAAGTTTTTCACGAATACCCGCTAATGCTGCGATGGCTAACGCCCAACCCACACCAGCGCCAATGCCGTATACCACTGACTCACCAAACTGATAATCACGCTCCACCATAAATAATGATGCACCCATGATCGCGCAGTTCACGGTTATCAAAGGTAAAAACACACCCAGCGCGCTATAAAGGGCTGGCACATATTTATCGAGTACCATTTCTAAGATCTGCACCATCGCGGCAATTACACCAATGTAGCTCAATAAACCCAAGAAGCTCAGATCTACATTTGGATAACCTGCCCAAGCAAGGGCACCTTCTTTAAGCAAATAAACATAAATAAGGTTGTTAACAGGTACAGTAATAGCCTGCACCACGATTACTGCTATACCAAGGCCTATGGCTGTTTCAACTTTTTTGGAAATCGCCAAAAAAGTACACATGCCTAAGAAAAATGCCAAAGCCATGTTTTCAATAAAGACAGCTTTCACAAACAGAGAAATATAATGTTCCATTAGTGAACTCCTGACGTTTCAGTATTGGGCGAAATAACAAAATCCGCTTTTTCAACTTGCGCAGGGATTAAGGTACGAGACAACCAAATAAACAAACCTATTAAGAAAAAGGCACTTGGTGGAAGTAACAATAAACCATTGCTGTAATACCAGCCGCCATTTGTCACCAGAGGAAGAACTTCCAAGCCAAACAATGAGCCCGAACCTAACAATTCACGAATAACGGCAACAAATATCAAAACAACGCTATAACCCAAACCATTGCCAATACCATCTAAAAAGCTAAGGCCTGGAGGATTTTTCATGGCGAATGCTTCAGCACGCCCCATTACAATACAGTTAGTAATAATCAAGCCAACAAATACAGACAGCTGTTTACTCACGTCGTAAGCGTAAGCCTTCAATATTTGATCAACCACGATAACCAATGAAGCAATAATGGTCATTTGAACAATAATACGAATATTGCCAGGAATATGATTACGAATTAACGCAATCGCAAAGTTTGAACAAGCCGTTACCGCGGTTAGTGCAACACACATAACCAAGGTTACATTCAGGCTAGTGGTTACAGCCAAGGCCGAACATACACCCAAAATTTGTATAGCAATGGGGTTATTTGTCAGCAGAGGCTGAGTTAATACTTCTTTAATAGATGACATACTAAACTCCCTGCCCTTTCAAAGTTGCCAAGAAACCCGCAAAGCCTTTGTTACCCATCCAAAAACGCATAAGATTTTTTACGCCATTACTGGTTAAGGTTGCACCAGATAAACCATCTACCTGATTAATTTCTTTGTCATTACCCGCAATCACCTTACCTTTCACCACATCAATGGCTACAGAGCCGGCCGAATCATGGATTTTTTTACCAACCCACAACGCTTTCCAAGAAGGATTATCTATTTCACCACCAAGCCCTGGTGTTTCACCATGAGAGTAAAAACCAAGACCTGCTATTGTTTCAGCATCCCCTTCTAGGGCTACAAAGCCATACATGGTAGACCACAATCCATAACCATGAACCGGCAAGATAATACGATCTACAGAACCATCTTTTTCAACTATAAAAATAGCAGCAAACTTCTCCAAACGCTTAATACTTGCAGGATCTTGTTTGCCAGGTAATTTAACACTGTAACCTGAATCTTTAGACAAGCGTCGCTGATTAAACGTCTCTAACGGGTAGCCTGCAGCTTCCAACTGTTTCAGTTCAGTGTCAGTTGCGTAGTCGCCCGTCTCTAAATTTACGATTCGAGTTGTTACACGCTTAAATTGCTCTTCAATAGTTTTGCCAGGCTGCAACAAACCCGCAGCCGCCAAAATATTTTTACGTTTATCTTCAAGTTTATTTTGAAGCTGCATTGGCTTTAAAGAAACCGCGGCTCCAGATACGATGATGGAGCACACTAGGCACAACAATACCGCGACCAAAATGGTTTTTTGAATACTATCGTTATTAGCTGACATTACGGGCAACCCTCCGTTTAATATTTGCTTGCACTACAAAATGATCGATTAAAGGCGCAAATAGGTTTGCAAACAAAATCGCTAACATCATGCCTTCAGGAAAGGCTGGATTGATTACTCGAATCATTACTACCATCAGGCCAATTAAAGCACCAAAGTAAAATTTACCCTTGTTCGTCATGGACGCTGACACCGGGTCGGTTGCCATGAAGATCATACCAAAAGCAAAACCACCTACCACTAAGTGCCAATACCAAGGCATTGCAAACATGGCATTCGTATCCGAACCGACCATATTAAAGACAAGGCTTAACGAGACCATGCCAATCATTACACCGGCAACAATACGCCAAGATGCGATTCCCATGAACATTAATATGGCACCGCCAAGGAAAATCGCGATAGTGCTGGTTTCACCTACAGAGCCAGGAATCGTTCCCGCAAATGCATCAAACCATGTCACACCAAATGCCATTACAGACTCAATGCCACCGGTTGCAGCCAAACCTAACGGTGTTGCACCAGAAAAGCCGTCAACCGCCGTCCAAACCGCATCACCTGAAATTTGTGCTGGGTATGCAAAGAATAAAAACGCACGACCCGCTAACGCAGGGTTAAGGAAGTTTTTACCAGTACCACCAAATATTTCTTTACCAATAACCACACCAAAGCTAATACCTAATGCTACTTGCCATAAAGGAATATCAGGAGGACAAATTAATGCAAAAAGAATTGAGCTTACAAAGAAGCCTTCATTTACTTCATGGCCACGAACAGATGCAAACAGCACCTCCCAAAAACCACCAACAACAAAGGTCACTGCATAAATAGGCAAAAAGTAACTGGCACCAAATATAAGGTTATCCCAAATACTTGCCGAGTTATGCCCAGCTAACATTGAAATAATACTGCCGTGCCAGTCATTAACTGACGTAACACCCATTACATCCATTGCCGTATTGGCCTGAAAACCTAAGTTCCACATGCCAAAAAACATGGCTGGAAAAGCACACAACCAAACAGTGATCATAATGCGCTTAAGATCTATGCCGTCGCGTACATGTGCACTGTTATTGGTAACGGATGGTGGAGAATACAAGCCGGTATCAATTGCTTCATAAAGAGGGTAAAGCTTTTCAAACTTGCCACCCTTTACGAAGTGAGGCTCTAAACTTTCGATATATGATTTTAAGCCCATGATTATGCCTCTTTCTCTATACGTTCTAGATTATTACGCAAAATTGGGCCGTACTCGTATTTGCCAGGGCAAACATAAGTACATAAAGCCAAATCTTCTTCATCTAACTCTAAAACGCCCAACTTAATCGCCACGTCCATATCTTCTACAATTAATGCACGCAGTAATTGAGTAGGAAGAACATCCAGTGGCATTATTTTTTCATAACCACCCAGTGGTACCATTGCACGTTCACTGCCATTTGTTGTGGTAGTGAAGTCGAATAATTTTTTGGGCATTAACTTAGATAAGTAAATACGCATTACCGAATGACGCTCAATACCAGGAGAAAAGTAATGCAGGAATTTACGATCACGGCCTTCTTCAAGGACTGAAACCTGATTATTAAAGCGACCTAGATATGCAGTTGAACCTGTAGCAGTACGACCACCTAAAACTGAACCTGAAATAATACGATTTTCACCGGACTTAAGTTCATTTTCAGTCAGCTCGTTCAAGTTAGCGCCTACACATGTAGAAACCAGACGAGGGTTATTCACTTGTGGGCCCGCTATGGACACAACACGCTCTGAATTAACCTTACCGGTAGTAAAAAGCTGACCAAATGCTATAACGTCTTGGTAGCCCACATGCCAAACAACTTTTGATTCACTAACCGGATCCAAGAAATGAATCTGAGTGCCCACTAAGCCTGCTGGGTGAGGACCGCTCACATCAACAGCCTGTACGCCGGCAACTGGAATATCACTACTAGGTACACGACTTACAAATACATTGTCACTCAAGCAACCCAATACCGCCAAACCATTAGCAAATGCTTCTTTGTTTTCAGCAATTACCACAACAGGGTCCGCAGCTAAAGGCTGTGTATCCAAGGCTGAAACAAAAATAGAACTTGGTTTGGTGCCTGGAGCAGGTACTTTTGAAAACGGACGCGTTCGAATAGCTGTCCAAGCGCCAGATTCAATCAATTGTTCTTGAACTTGTTCACGAGATAATGAAGATAGCTCGGTGGCCGTGAATGACTTAAACGTTACCGACTCATCACCTTGTACTTCAATTACGATGGATTCAAATACACGACGGGCCCCTCGGTTTATTTCTTTCACCACACCGGCAGCCGGTGAGGTATAAATAACACCTTCGGTTTTTTTGTCGCCAAAGAGCGCCTGCCCTTTTTTAACTTTATCACCCACCTGAACTAACATAGTGGGTTTCATTCCATTAAAGTCAGAACCTACCAATGCTACTTTGGAAACCCCATTACCTTTGGTAATGCTTTGCTTGGGTTTTCCAGAGATTGGTAGATCAAGACCCTTTTTAATTTTGATCATATGCTTGCCTAATCACAGTTCAAAAAATTCTTAACGCTTGCGTATAAATTACGGCGCGTTTTTGCTTATTTTTCAGACAGTTACAAAAATTTTACAACTGTCCTTATAAAATCTGGGCGGTAGTATAGACACACCATCTTTAGGTGGCTAGCTCTAACTACACATCTACCTCTATGTATCAAAAATAAGTATAGACAGAACTTTAATTACTGCCTATTTTTTGATCATGAGAATAAAAAAACACCCTGTTAGGGGTAATTAGCCATTAGCTGACGCCTTTTAACCCATACACACCATCACAATATCAGCCAAGACCTAAACACACCCATTTCTTACAGACATAAAAAAAGCCGCTAAAAAGCGGCTTTTTTTATTATTTAACCAGTGGGTACACTGGGTAATCAACACCACATAATTGCTCTGCGATGCGAACCACCTGACAGCTATAACCGTATTCGTTATCGTACCAAACATAAACGTTTACACGATTATCACTTACGATCGTGGCTTCACCATCCACAATACCTGCACAACGATTACCCACAAAGTCACTTGAAACCACTTCAGGGCTCTTCACATAATCGATCTGTTTGTGCAAAGCCGAATGTAAGGACGCATCGCGCAAGAAAGAATTTAAGTCATCTTTCTCTACACTCTTCTTTAACGTTAACGACAAAATAGCCATGGACACATTTGGTGTCGGCACACGAATGGCATTACCAGTCAACTTACCCGCCAACTCAGGCAAAGCTTTAGCAACTGCTTTAGCTGCACCAGTTTCAGTAATAACCATGTTCAAAGCCGCTGCACGACCTCGACGATCACCTGCATGGTAGTTATCGATTAGGTTTTGATCGTTTGTGTAAGAGTGAACTGTTTCAACGTGCCCACACTCAACACCGTATTCATCATTCAACGCTTTAAGAACAGGAGTAATCGCATTGGTAGTACAAGATGCGGCTGAGATAATAGTATCACTGTCTTTAATATCACCTTGGTTCACGCCGTATACGATGTTTTTCAAATCGCCTTTACCAGGAGCCGTTAACAATACGCGTGAAATACCTTCACAATTAGCATGCTGGCTAAGGCCATCTTCATCACGCCACACACCAGTATTGTCGATCAAAAGCGCATCTTTAATACCGTATTGTGTGTAATCAATTTCGCTTGGGTTATTGGCGTAAATGATTTTAATGTACGTACCATTAGCGATTAAGGCGTTATTCTCTTCATCAACCTGAATAGTACCTTTGAACGAGCCGTGAATTGAGTCACGACGTAACAAACTTGCACGTTTAACAAGATCATCGCCCTTAGCTTTACGAACCACAATGGCACGCAAGCGCATACCTTGGCCGCCACCTGCTTTCTCAATCATAATACGCGCTAATAAACGACCAATACGACCAAAGCCGTAAAGCACTACGTCATCGCCCGTCTTACAGTCTGGAACGCTCTTAATGAGGTCTTGTAACTGCTCTTCAATGAAGTCTTTTAACGACGCGCCATTACCTTCCTTAGTAAACCTAACGGCTAACTTACCAATATCGATATGACAGCAGGTTAGACCAAGATCATTAATGATATTCAGAATTGGAAAAGTATCTTGAACAGATAACTCTTGGCTCTCAACTTGACGAACAAAACGGTGGGCTTTAAGGATATCAATCACAGAACGATTGATGATAGCGCGGCCATATACCGACAATACCACACTGTTCTTACGGTAAAGACTACCGATCAAAGGGATCATGGATTCGGCGGTTTCTTCGCGCGCTTTCCATTCATTCAAGCTGGCATCACATAC
>MAAA01014022.1_pt1 | contig 57211 bp, 47 predicted proteins | sample 1115971 | NCBI WGS metagenome assembly MAAA01 (sample SAMN04961123, study PRJNA320927) | seawater metagenome | isolation source: sample BD02T6 sea water enriched with oil for 6 days | place: USA:Gulf of Mexico | collected 2013-07-27 | reverse complement strand
CGACTAAATTTCAATAACTGCCTCAGTATACTGTAAAATAGTGTCAAATTTTGAATTGGAGTCGTTATTATGGCCACCGCCTGTGCATGTCATATATTGGTAAAAGAACGTAAATTGGCCGAAGATCTTATGGCTCGTCTAGATAAAGGTGAAGATTTTGGTAAGTTAGCCAAGAAATACAGCACTTGCCCGTCTAAAAAGAAGGGCGGTAATTTGGGCGAGTTTTTCAAGGGAGACATGGTAAAAGCCTTTGATGACGTGGTATTTAAACGTCCTATCTTAAAAGTACATGGCCCAATTAAGACCCAGTTTGGCTTTCACTTAATTAAAACCCTGTACCGCTCTTAATTCCAATGGAATCGTTAATCTCGCTGCTAATAGAGCAGCGTGCCAGCATTCATTTAGCGTTGCATGTGCTGATACCTGCTCTAGTGGTCGTTTTTTTGGCCCGTGGGCAGATGAAACGAATATTCATTATTTTGATGAGTACTATGCTAGTAGACCTAGATCATTTGCTGGCAGTACCTATTTATGCAGCTAATCGATGCAGCATTTGGTTTCATCCTCTGCATACGCTGATACCAATTGTAGTGTATATATTAATGATGTTTTGGCCGTTGCTGGTTAAAGGAAAAAATCACCGTTTAGTGGGCTGGATAGGGGCAGGCCTAGTGATCCATATGGGGCTGGATGCACTAGATTGTTGGTGGATGTCTTGTTTTATCGGGGGTTAATTGGTTGTAAGTACTTACATACTTTGGGCTGGTAGCGTGTGATTTTTGTAAAAGCCTTCTGCTAAGCGCATCCGTTTACTCTGTTCTAACGTGTGTATCTACCTTACCAATTAATACGCCAAACATTTCTTCATTGTTGCCTTTAATGGGCACGGATATCTGCGCCTGAATATGACGTGAGTTAGCATCCCAAATAAGTTCATCAATGTAGGTGCTTTCATCCGCCATGACGTTAACGAAATTAGCGGTATTTCCATGCCAAAAATCATCGGGTAATGGATAGGCGGCTAATATCTCGCCCTGGCTGCCTAGTAATACAAGCTCAATGAAAGGACTGCCACTTGTCTTTAATAAAGTTCGAAAATATTGTTGCATACTGTCATTTAGCAATGCTAAACGGTCATTGGGGCTCTTGGCCCAGTACTCGTCTTGCTCTATCAGTTGATTGATGCCCAATTGCCCGTCATGGTTTCGTGCTAAGTTTAAAATATCACGTGCTTGAGCCAGTTCTTGAAGCTGTTTTATAGGCTCAGCCAATGCATCTCGCTCGGCAGCAACTGCTTGAATGCAGCTAAAAGCCAGTATTCCAACCCACACCAATAGGGTAATCCGTTTCATCTTCATGGCGGCTTTATATCCGGTTAAATGTATTTTAACTATAGTGCCAAGCCGCGTGTTCAGCCAATGCAGTTCTGGAACAACTGAGCAGTTATCTATTCTCTATGCATCTAAGGTGATAGGTCTGTTTTTACGGCGGTTTATTGGGTAAAATCATGCCCAAATTTGTATAACCTGTGCATGCGCTTTTTATATATCGGCAATGCCCTAAGTCCACTGGAGAGCACCCTTGGAAGTTCAACCCATAGTCAATCAAATCAAAGACTTGAAAGCCCGTACTGAGATCCTTCGGGGGTATCTTTGACTACGCTAATAATAAGGAGCGTTTGCAAGAAGTAGAGTTATTACTGGGCGACGGTGAAATTTGGAATAATCCAGATAAAGCTCAGGAGCTTGGTCGTGAACGTGCCAACCTTGAAGCGATCGTGAACACTATTGATGGTATGGATACTGGGCTGGCCGACTGCCAAGAGCTGTTAGAAATGTCAGTGAGTGAAAACGATGAAGACTCAGTGGCAGACGTAGTTGATGAGCTTGGCAGTTTACAGGCATTGCTTGAAAAACTAGAGTTTCGTCGTATGTTCAGTGGTGAAATGGACGCCAGCAACGCGTATCTTGATATTCAATCAGGTTCTGGTGGCACCGAAGCTCAAGACTGGGCCGAAATGATTCTACGTATGTTCTTGCGGTGGGGTGAAGCTCAAGGTTTTAAAGTTGAGTTAATGGAAGTCACCGCCGGTGACGTGGCCGGTATTAAAGGGGCCACCATTCGTTTTCAAGGGGAATATGCTTATGGTTGGCTGCGCACCGAAACGGGTGTGCATCGATTAGTGCGTAAATCACCGTTTGACTCTAGTGGTCGTCGCCACACATCGTTCGCGGCTGTTTTTGTTGCCCCTGAAATTGATGACAACATTGAAATAGACATTAACCCCGCTGACTTACGTATCGATGTATATCGTGCCAGTGGGGCAGGTGGCCAGCACGTAAACACCACTGAATCAGCGGTGCGTATTACTCATATACCCACCAATGTGGTGACGCAGTGTCAAAACCAGCGTTCGCAGCATAAAAACAAAGATCAGGCCATGAAGCAGTTAAAGGCCAAAATGTACGAACGTGAGTTAAATATCCGTAACGCCGAGAACAAGGCCCTTGAAGACACTAAGTCTGACATCGGCTGGGGCAGTCAAATACGCTCTTATGTACTGGATGACTCTCGTATTAAAGATTTACGTACCGGCATTGAAAATCGTAATACCCAGCAGGTATTAGATGGTGCGCTGACGCCGTTTATGGAAGCCTCGCTAAAAGCGGGTTTGTAATTCATGCCTTATTTTTGAATAAGGTTTTCGTTAAATAATTAAACAGGACTGCATGTTTCCTACGCAGTCCATGTACCTACATCCATGTAGACACCGCTTGTATGTTCCTTACACAAGCGGTGTACCTACATCCTTGTAGGCAATAAAATTTTAAAAATAGGTAGAAAAATGACTGAACCACGTGATGAAAACAAGCTGATTAGTGAACGCCGCGCCAAGTTAGATACTATGCGTGAAGGTTGTTCTGCCAATGGTCATAAAAACGATTTTGATCGTAAAGATTTGTCGGGCGATTTACAAAAAGAATTTGGTGAGTTTGATAAACCCACGTTAGAAGAAAAAGACCATCAGGTGGCTGTTGCCGGTCGTATCATGTTTCAACGTGGTCCGTTTGCACAAATTCAAGATGTGTCTGGCACCATTCAGGTATACATCGCCAAAGAAGTGCAAAAAGCCATCAATTATAAAACAGCCTATGACCTGGGCGATATTATTGGTGCCACTGGTGCTTTGCATAAATCAGGCAAGGGTGAGTTGTTTGTAAATGTAGAAACAACCGACCAATTGGTTATGTTGACTAAATCTTTGCGTCCACTGCCCGATAAGTTTCACGGTCTTGCCGATCAAGAAACCAAGTATCGTCAGCGTTATGTTGATTTAATCATGAGCCAAGAAACTCGTGATTTGTTTAAGATTCGCTCAAAGTTAGTAGAAGGCATTCGTAAATATTTATCGGATCGCGATTTCATGGAAGTGGAAACGCCCATGTTACAGGTGATTCCAGGTGGTGCCACTGCTAAACCGTTCGAGACGCATCATAACGCCTTAGATGTTGATATGTATTTACGTATTGCCCCTGAGCTTAACCTTAAGCGTTTAATCGTAGGTGGTTTTGAGCGCGTATTCGAAATCAACCGCAGCTTCCGTAACGAAGGCTTGTCTACCCGTCATAACCCCGAATTCACTATGATCGAGTTTTACCAAGCCTATGCTACGTATCACGATTTAATGAACACCACTGAAGACATGCTACGTACGCTTGCACAAGATGTACTGGGTACCACGGATATTAAGTCAACGGTAAAAGACAGCGAAGGTAACATTACCTCTGAGACCACTTATGATTTTTCTCAGCCGTTCACCCGTATCACAATGGCAGACGCGGTTATGAAATATAACCCAAGCTTTGATAATGCCATTATTCAAGATTGTGAAAATAACCTTGAAGCGTTAATTGCTTATGGCCGAGAAGTGGGTATTAAAGAAGAACCTAAGCAAAGTGCATGGGGGCCGGGTAAGTGGTTATGTGAAATTTTTGAAGAGACTGGTGAACATAAGCTGGATCAGCCAACGTTTATTACCGCTTATCCTTGGGAAGTGTCACCGCTGGCGCGCCGTAGCGATGATAATCCATTTTTTACCGATCGCTTTGAATTTTTTGTAGGCGGACGTGAGTTGGCTAATGGTTTCAGCGAACTTAATGATGCGCAAGATCAAGCGCAACGCTTCCAGAAGCAAGTAGATGAAAAAGCCGCCGGTGATGATGAAGCTATGCATTACGATGCAGACTACATTGAAGCGCTTGAATACGGTATGCCTCCAACAGCCGGCGAAGGTATCGGAATCGACCGTTTAATGATGTTGTTTACCGACAGCCCAACCATTAAAGACGTGATTTTGTTCCCACACATGCGTCCACGCGGTTAATAGTTAATAGAGTGAGACTGCCAACGTTGACAGCAGGCTCACTCCTCTAGAGGCGCCGTGGACCCGTCCATGGGGGCTTGCTTCGGCATGCATTCCTCAAACACCTCTAGATGAATGAGCCTGTTGCCAAATTAAAACCAGTGATAGCTTTTTCTTAAATATATAAGAATGGGCAGGATAGCTTAGGTTGTTCGGCGCTGGGGTAGTTTGTTATTGATGTAATGGAGGCATCGCTACATGGATGTAGCTTATTAGGGTAATGCACGGAGCAATTACCGATGGATGCTGAAGTTAAGCCTACATGGAGGTATGTACGGCGATCTCAATAGCAACTACGTCAGTTGCAGGCAGGTTTTATAGGCCAGTAGTATAGTTAAACAAATTCAAGGAATCACTATGACCGCAGTAGAGGTCTTCAAGCAAAGTCTAGCGTTTTATACTCGACTATTTAACAAGTTAATTTGGTTAAGTATCGCCTCAAGTTTAGCGCCATTATTGGTGATTTCATCATCAGGCACTGAAAAGCCTTCCCATTTGGCATTGTTTTTTATCATTTCAACCAGCATGTTTTTTTCTGTTTATATGATGTCACTGATTCATCAGTTTGCAAGTAATCAAGATGACAGTTTAAGTGAAGCACTTTCACTGACACTTAAAAAAGTGATGCCTGTTACTTTAACCGGTTTAGTATTAGGTTTACTGATCATGTTAGCGGTGTTCCCTGGGGCTATTGTGGGCTCTATCTTGGCGTCAGGCATTGAAAACGAATACTTTAAAAATGTCTTTGTAGGCATTGTTATCGCTATTCCTATCTCTTTCATTATGTACCGTTGTTTTTTTGCCGCTTATTTTACTTTGGTTGATGGCCTTAGCCCCATGGACGCGCTAAAAGCCAGTAATCAGCAGGTGAAAGGAAACACGTTAATCTTTCGCGGTTTTATGCTGTTAAGCGTAGTGATGGCTTTTTATTTAATGCTTCTTGTCATCTTTAATATGATGATTGCTGTTAACCCTGTGGCGTTGAGTTTCCTAGAGTTTGTTCTTAATGTTTTAGTGATGCCTTTTTTATCGGTCTATATTTATCGACTTTTTGCGCTTACTAAACCAAGTGAAAGCCAAGAACAAGAAGAGTAGCATGTTAAAAATCCCTTCGGCCCTTGATAAAAAATGGCAGGCACTCTTTAAAAAAGAATTTTCTAAAGAGTATATGGCTGATCTGAAAAGCTTTTTAAAAGACGAAAAAAAATCTGGGCAGAAAGTCTACCCTCCTCAATCCGATTTTTTTAATGCCTTTACTTATGCCGGATTCAAAAACCTTAAAGTGGTGATTGTGGGACAAGACCCTTACCATGGCGCGGGGCAAGCCCATGGTTTGTCTTTTAGTGTGCCAGAGGGAATAAAAATTCCGCCTTCGTTGCGTAATATTTATAAAGAAATTAATCGCGACTTAAAGTATTCAATTCCTGAGTCGGGCAACCTTGAAGAGTGGGCAAAACAAGGAGTGTTGTTATTGAACGCCTCGTTAAGTGTGCGTGAAGGGGAAGCGGGAAGCCACAGTAAAAAAGGCTGGTTAACATTTACGCAGCAATGCATAGACTATATAAACGAATACAAACAAGATGTGGTTTTTTTATCATGGGGCTTATTTGCCCATAGTGTGTGTGCCAAAATTGATACAGACAAACACTGTGTGATTAAAACGTCTCACCCAAGTCCGTTGGGGGCCACTAAGCAGGGTAAAGAATTTTGTGCATTCTTAGGGTCTGGCTGTTTTAGCCAGTGTAATCAGTATTTAATAAAAAATAATTTAACCCCTATCAACTGGGATCTTCATCCTAATCTGCAGTTAATCTAAAATAGCTATCATTGTAAATAACCGCCAAGCCAAGTGCGCCTGGCGGCTATTTATGTTGTTAGTGCATATGTTGCCCGCCGTTGGCTGAGATATTACTACCGGTTATAAACCCAGATTGTGCATCCGCTAAAAAACTAACAATACGTGCTATTTCCTTTGGCTCACCAAAACGACCCACTGGAATACCCGCACAAATTTTATCTCGCACGGGTTCAGGAACCTCCATAATCATACTGGTGGCAATATAACCTGGCGATACGGTATTAATGGTAATGCCTTTGCTGGCGACTTCTTGAGCCAGTGCTTTTGTAAAACCATGAATACCTGCCTTAGCAGCCGAGTAATTGGTTTGCCCAAATTGACCCTTTTCGGCATTAATAGACGAGATGTTTATTACGCGGCCAAACTCTTGCTCCAGCATTTTATTTATAACTAAGCGGGTTACGTTAAACATAGAATTAAGATTGGTATTAATAACTTCCAACCACTGACTAGGGTCCATGCGTTTAAAGGTGGTGTCACGAGTAATACCTGCATTGTTAACAAGTATGTCGATGGCACCAAATTCTTTTTGAATGCCTTCTATGCATACTTTACTGCATTCAAAGTCAGTAATGTTTCCGTAGGCGATGGCAATGTCATAACCATCTTTAGCTTGTTGTATCTGCCATGCATTGGCTTTTTCATGGTTACCACCGCTGTAATAACCGGCAATAACTTGGTATCCCTTGTCAGCCAAGTCACGGCAAATAGCGGTACCGATACCACCGGTTCCTCCAGTTACTAATGCGACGCGTTGTGAGTTTTTCATATGGCTCTCCTGAGAAATTACCACCCATTCCAGTGGGTGAGATGTAGTTAATGCGTTAAAGGTTTATTTACTTTCAATACCCGTATTTAAAATTTTATATTTTTCTAGTTAAAAGGTATTAATAAAACTTTAATGCGTATTTCGTGGTTAATATAATATAACTAAGAAAAATAATTTATCTATTGGTGTCGCTACCAAAAAAGTATGGTTTTTAATTTTATTTATTAAAACTGCTGCTTGAGTAATCATTAAATAATATTGATATTCATTAGATTTGTTGAGGTTGTGTGACAGGAAGGTAGCTAATAAGAAAGTGCTAAAGGCCTCTGTAGGGAGGGGGCTTTATAAAGTATGTTGTTGGTAGTTTGTGTAAGGAAAGCGCTTCAAAAAAATAGTTGAAGCGCTAATATGATTAAGCTACCTCAGGCATTGTGCCTGATATGGCAATGCGTCTGAACTCACTTCTTGGGTCGTAATTAAATTGATAATGTTGGCCAGAGAATTTCCCGCCTAATATTTCTAAGATCTTGCGAGCACTTTGCGCTATTTCATCGCGATAATCGGCATTCATTGTTAATCGATAATTTGTGCTATCAAAGTTAATACCCTCAGTAATAAAATTAATGATGCTTACATCAATTACCTTTTCAATAGGTTCAACGCTCGTAGCTTGGGCATTATTAAGTTGAATGGAATGTGGGTATAAAGAAAAAAGTGCAATGTTTAGTTTATGAGCCAAGTTAGGATGAATTAACACTTCAATATCACCATTGAGACACGCCTTTAAACGTAATGCGCCGCCATCCATTGAATGCCATTCATGGTTGCCTTCAAACAACGCTTCAATATTTTTATAGGTAGTACTCGCTTGATGAAATTCTCGACCTAAAATACCATTTAGCAGTAATCTAAGTTCACAAACAATGGAAAGCTTATTAGGGGATAAACCATCTACAATTTTTAACGATGTTATAAGCATTTTTGTGTCAAAGCTAAAGTCTAGTCCAGGTTTTTTTAACCCAGATAATTTTTTAAAGGCGATTTCTGTATTTTTTATAAATTCATTGTGACGGCTACTCAACAGGTCTTGCAGGGTTTGAATAACGAGCTCGTTTTCAAAATCAGGTGTTACATTGGCCTGAATGATATTGTCCCATTCTTTTACCAATACCGGTGATATAGAGTCCCTGAAGTTAAGTTTTGCCAATAGGCGCCACCAGTAGGTGGAATTAAGGGAGTCCAATGCGCCCTTTAGGTGGAATAAGTTTTCTAAATTGTCGGCAACTTTATAGCTATCGGTGTCTTTAATATTACCGTAAAGAAAGTGGTCTAAATTTTTCTGCTTCTGCTGGGTCACCATAAACCCGTGTATCTCAGTAAGCTCACACTTTTCTGTTTGATATTGCTTCATTAACTCAGTTACAAATGTTTTCTCACTATCGGTTAGTTGTGCTAATGCGCCATTTGAATTAATGGCTAGTGTTAATGTTTTCATAAGATAAGCCTGAGTTAATATCATGCTTTCAGTGTATGCCCATGGGGATTATTCAAAAGAGCTGTTAGCTAGATTTTCCTATACCTAAAGTGCTAGTAGGTCGTTGCTACAAGGAATAGGTGAGGAGGATAAAGCGTTAAGGGCAAGCCCGGGTGAGGGCCTGAAGTCTTAGGTGCAGCGAGTAAGGGTATTGCAGTCGGTATGCTCAAACTCTTTACCATATATTTCAAGCATGATGGTTTGTTGGTAGCTCATTTCATGGCGACTAATAGTGAATTGCTGCTCAAAGCTGACAGTGCGGGCTTTTTGCTGCATAAATGGTGATTGAATGATTCCCCAGTCTTTGTGTCCTTTTGCTGCGCTCACTGTAAGGTTGAAAGCATCACCCTTTAACTGCGTGTTATTAAACTCACCACCCGCCAATACACAGACGCCACGAGGAATTGTAAACGAATGAATAATCGTATTATGGCTAGCATCCCAAATCCAATATCCCGTTTGGTCATGAAAAACGGCCTGATCAGATTGTCGGCTTACCCTTTGTAAATAACGCACCACGGCCAATACCTGAGTCCCAGCATTTTTAGCATTGCCAATGGCTTCAAAGGTAATGGTTTCACTGTAAGGGTTTTGTTCACTGCCATCAGGTTCAGGCGCAATGTCTAACCCTTGAGCCCCTTGCCAAGAGCCTACTAGGGCGGCCAATGGTCCATAATCAACGTTGTCTATGACAGTATTCATTTTCATGTGCCCTGTGTTGTAGAGCTTACGAGTGTGAGTGACCACTTACAATCAAGTCTTGCTTAATGGCGCAATGATTACATAGTGTGCATGACTGTAATGGTAGTTTGATTGCACGGCCAACTTTCAGTGTAGACTTAGAACGCCAGTTTTGGGGGGATTCTTAATGAAATTATGGCCATTGTTAACTCGTTTATTGTAAATAACTGTCTATTAATACGGTTTCCATGGCCTGTGCTGCTGCGGATAGGGGGTAACGTCGTCGTGTAATAATACCCACGTGTCGGTTTAACACCGCTCCTCCTAACGGTTTGCATACGGCACCTACTTCACTCATTTGCTGTTCGCATAGTGCCGGCACAATGCTCACTCCTAGGTCATTAGCCACCATGCGCCCAATCGTCACTAAGTGGTGGGCCTCCAGAGCCGGATTAAAAGCCAAGCCTTCTCGCGCCATCATATCGCTAATGAGTTGGCGTACTTGCGAAGGCGCTTGTAGGGTTATTAGGTCAAAAGGCATTAATTGTGTGAGCTCAATTTTGTCGTTCTCAGCAAGCAAATGACCCTTGGGTAACACAGCCATAAAGCGATCATTAAATAAGGGGGTAAACAGCAAATCATCGTGCTCGCCTGGGTCAAAGCTTATGCCGATCTCGGCTTGGCCTGTACGCACTAAGGTCACCACCTCTTCGGCAATCACATCATGTAAGGCCACTTTCACCTGAGGGTACTGGGTTTTAAATTCCTTGAGGGCTGCTGGCAACAGGTTGGACGCAAAGGAGGGCATACTAGCAATGGTGATATGACCGGTACGCAGTGCAAACCGACTATTTAAATCTTGTAAGGCGTTCTCCCACTGATTTAACAAGTGTTGTGCGGTGGGGTAAAAGCTCTCGCCTTCAGGGGTAAGAGCAAAAGTGCGGGTGGTGCGAGTGAGTAATTGTCCACCAACGGCTTCCTCTAAGTTCTTTATGGCGATGCTGAGGGCAGGCTGGGATAGGTGAATTTGCGCGGCGGCCTCGGCGAAACTCCTGGAGCGTACCACCGCCACAAACGCCCTTACTTGCTTAAACGTTACCGTATTGATATTTGCCATTATTTACCCATTGATAAATTTTGCTTATCAAAGCATCAATTATTTCCAATTGTTTAATATAAGTCTTTGCCACATGCTAATAAAGGTTTAATTTCTCAAATAAAAAAAGGTGTCAGCAGATGTCTGGTTTTAACAAAGTAGTTGAAAATTACACGCAAGCGCTGGCGGGCTTAGAGGACGGTATGACCGTGCTAGCCGGTGGTTTTGGTTTGTGTGGCATTCCTGAGAATTTAATTCAGGAAATTAAAAACAAAGGCACGAAAGAGCTAACCTTTGTATCCAATAACTGCGGTGTAGACGGGTTTGGCTTAGGAGTCTTACTGGAAGACCGACAAATAAAAAAAATGGTGTCCTCATATGTGGGTGAAAACAAGTTATTTGAAGAGCAGCTATTGGCTGGCGACCTAGAGGTTGAATTAACGCCTCAAGGGACCTTAGCAGAAAAAATGCGGGCCGGTGGTGCGGGCATACCGGCATTTTACACCGCAACCGGTTACGGCACACCCGTAGGTGAAGGTAAAGAAGTGAAAGAGTTTAACGGCCGAAAATATATCATGGAAGAGTCCATTACCGGCGACTTCGCCATTGTTAAGGCTTGGAAGGCCGATACCTATGGCAACCTAATATATCGCCACACGGCACAAAACTTTAACCCAATGGCCGCCACAGCGGGAAAAATAACGGTTGTCGAAGTGGAAGAAATTGTTGAGCCGGGCCAGTTGGACCCCGCTCACATTCATACACCAGGTATTTATGTTGATCGTGTGATTTTAGGCACCTTCGAAAAACGCATTGAACAACGTACCGTACGCACGGCTTAAGGAGCACCACCATGGCTTTAACAAGAGAACAGCTGGCCCAACGTGTGGCTCAAGAAATGCAGGACGGTTATTACGTAAACCTAGGCATAGGCATTCCCACTTTGGTGGCAAACTACGTGCCTGACGGCATGGAAGTCATGCTGCAATCCGAAAACGGTTTATTAGGCATGGGACCTTTCCCAACCGAAGCAGAGCTAGATGCCGACATGATTAACGCTGGCAAACAAACGGTCACCGCGGCCACCGGCGCCTCTATATTTTCATCGGCCGAATCGTTTGCCATGATCCGTGGCGGTCATGTAGACCTAACCGTATTAGGCGCCTTTGAGGTGGACGTGCAGGGTAATATTGCCTCTTACATGATTCCGGGAAAACTAATTAAAGGCATGGGCGGTGCTATGGATTTGGTGGCCGGTGCTGATAATATTATTGTCACGATGACCCACGCTTCAAAACACGGTGACTCTAAGTTACTTACTGAATGTACCCTGCCGCTAACGGGTGCGGGTTGCATCAAAAAAATCGTCACGGATCTGGCGTTTATTGAAATTAAAGACGGTAAGTTTTGGTTAATCGAACGCGCGCCAGGGGTATCAGTAAAAGAGATACTAGAGAAAACCGGCGGTGAATTGATGGTACCTAAAGACGTACCAGAGATGCAGTTTTAAGCCGAACGTTTAAAAAGTATTAAGGGCATTGCTTGTTTTGCAATGGCTATGCCCTTGATGGGCCATTCCCTCTCAAGCCGTTGCAAGTAAGAGGGGGAATTTCTTTATTGTCCGCCAGATAATAAAACCTATTTCTTGTTAGCGTCTTTAGCGGCCTCTTTTGCGCGGGCCGCTTCAAATTTCTCTATACGTTTATCCCAGGTCTTAAAGCGTTTACGACAATACGCATCAAACTCGTCATAGTGCTGAAAGTACATGTCGCAGCCCTGATCTATAGGCACATCAAATTCACAGGCAGAAGTAGTGTGCTCTCGGCAAATAAGTGGACGCGTGTCATAAATGCCACAGCGATTATCATCAAGTAATTGTGTGCAGCGGGTCATGCTTAATAAATACCAACCATTGCCATCTTTAAACACGTGTATGTTCTTGTGGGCGATTTGCCACAGCAACACATCAAACTCTTGCATGGTTGTAGGTGTATCAACTTGCTGGGTAATGTATGAGCAGCATTGCGCACTGCAAAAATCACATTTATTAGCGTTGGTAATGTTTTCTATATCAATCCGTTGTGGGCCGTTTTGCTCGCCTGATACGTATTCAACAGGTGACATGGAAAACCTCTGATGCTTAAAAATCGCGTATTCTAATGGTCTCAGCAATAGATGCAATACTGAGATGGTCGAAAATCAACCAATTTTAGCCAGAGTTTTCACTTACACTGCCAATTAGAAAAGCATGTTTATCTATATTACAGCCTGCAAACGACCTTCTAAGGGTTTTGTCATAAAAACTTCATAACTTCTGTTTTAACGTTAATCCCTGCTTTTACCCCAGTAGCCATGGTGCCTAGGCTGTTGTTGGCTGTCATGTGTTTGCCATAAAACTGAAAGAAAACTGCAACAAAATTGTCATGTAACAAATCCGTCATAAAGCTTTCGTATCTTGCCCTGCAATCAACATCCTAAACAAGACTCGGCACTTAGTGGGTAAATAGCCCAAATGCCATCTTCACAGACGTTATTCCTTAGGGGAAATTATGAAGCGCAATTTATTGGTCGGCGCCATTGCTGCCATTAGTCTTTCATCGGCCCACGCAGGTGAAGCGGTGTTTTACATCACAGAAGATGGCCAAGCCATCAATAATATTTCGATTCAGGTAGGCGGCCAAAAAAAACTGGTGGGTAAAAACGGTTTCGTGGCCTTTGATTTAAAGGGCGGCACCCACCAAGTACAGATTAGTCAATTTGGGGAATGGGCGGGGGAGTTTGATTTTATAGCATCACTCCAGCAAAGTGCCGAAGTACAGGTAGAGATGTTGGGCGGCGAAGCCATGCCTGATGTGCGAGTCTACACCCCAGGACAAGAAACAGATGTTGTGTTAGGCAGCATCAGCGGTTATGTAGAATCAGATGAAACCGGTGGTGGTGTCGGTGGTGCGCGTATTTCCTTAAAGGATTCAGAAAAGTTTACAGTTACCGATGCAGACGGTAATTATCAATTGGACCTGCCGCGCGGTGAATACACAATTAACATTGCCCACCCTAACTATGGCCAAGCAGATATTAAAAACCTTAGGGTGTTGGCGGAAGTGGTTACCCGGGTTGATAGCAACTTGAGCCTGTCTGGTGATGGCATAATCGAAGAGGTGGTGGCCGTGGGTTCCTATGTTCCTGCCACCGCCGTTGCGCAGCAAAGAGATGCTAATGGTGTACTGGATGCGATTGGTAGTGAACAGTTTTCACGTTTTGGTGATTCCAATGCGGCATCTTCCTTAAAACGAGTTGCCGGTGTGACCATTTCAGGTGGCAAGTATGCTGTGGTGCGAGGATTAAACGAACGTTACACCTCAGTGCTTTTTAATGGTGCTTCCTTGCCAAGCCCGGATCCTACTCGTCGCGTGGTGCCCCTAGACTTGTTTCCATCGGGTGTAATTTCTTCAATCAATGTGGAGAAAACCGCCAACAGCCATCGCCCAGCAGATTCAGCCGGCGCCACCATAGATATTATTTCCCGTGAAGCCCCTGACACGTTTGAAGGTAAATTTTCGGTGAGTACCGGTTATCTGTCGGGTACCACAGGTGAAGGCGCCACCGTACAAAAAACTTCGGGTATGGAGGTGTTGGGTTTTGGTTCTAGCGACCGTAATCTGTCAGCCGCAGCTCAGGCCTATGCCAAAACCTCAGGTGCAGGTGCACTAACCGGTAGTGAGGGGGCAGCGTTAGTGGAGTTGGATCAATGGCAAACCGAAAACATCACCATCAAGCCAGATTTAAGTCTTGAAGCCAGTGTAGGGGATTTAATTGGCGAATACAGCTTTGGCGATCTGGCCTATAAAGTAACCGGTCGTTATTCTAATAAATGGAAACTAACCGAAACAGATCGTGCCAGTTACAGCCCAGTGGGAAATGGGGATATTGAGGAAGCTGACGAATACATAGAAACCCGCGCGGTAAACGAGATTGATTTAAACGGTGCTTTAGCACTCTCTCTAATGGGGGATGACTATAGTGTTTTTTCCAATACCATGTTGTTACGTCAAACCCAAGTAGACAGTTCAGAAGAAGCGGGTATCAGAGGCGAATATCGTAATTTTACCATTAACCGTGAATATACTTGGCAAGAGCGTGAGTTTTTCATGCAGCAATTTAGCGGTGATGTATTTTTTCCTGAAACATTGGATGCCAGCATAAAATGGGGGGCAACCATTGCCAGTGCCAAACTGGATGCACCCAATAGTCGCTCTTATTCATTATCCAGTGATAATGGAATCGCCCAGGATGATGCTTTTAATCCTCTAGCGCAAGATGAAACTGCTCAGTCCGAATTTTCAATGGATACAAACCCAAGGGTTGACTCAACTAAATTGCAGGATGATGCAAACGATATTCAATTAAACGGTGATTTACGTTTGTTTGAAAACGATACTTATCAAATAAGATTGACGGCTGGTTTTTCATTATTAAGCCGTGAAAGGAAGGTAGATTCTACCTCCTATATATATGCCCTGCCAGCCGATCAAAGCAGTCTTTCGGATGAAGATAAAAATGAACAGGACATCTCAAAAGTTATTAACAATGAATCTGTTTCTAATGGTGACTTCATCATAGAGCCGTTAAATGATTACAAGGCATCGTATACCGGCACGTGGGATGTTAACTCATTTTTCATTATGCCTTCTATTGAGTGGTTCGATACTCTTAAAATCGAAGCCGGCATTCGCCTAGAGGATAGCTCTATGGTGGTACGCACTTCGGTAGACCCCATCACCAATACCTTTATCGAATCTAAGGTTGAAGATAATGATATTTATCCAACCATCAACGTGTCATTAACTCCGTTAGAAGACGTTAAAGTTCGCTTAGCTTATTACGGGTCTATTAATCGCCCTGATTTTCGTGAAGTCGCCCCTGCTCAGTTCACCGATACAGTGAGTGGTGATACCTATAAGGGTAATGACAAGCTAACCGAAGCCACCATCGATAATTTAGATTTACGTCTCGAATATTATTTTTCGGATAGCGAAAGCGTCACCTTGGCATTGTTTAGGAAGGACTTTGTTGGCGCTATAGAGCGTACCGCCGACATAGTGGCAGGCAGCAGTAATGAGGTTATTTATTCATTCGATAACAACGGTGATTCATTTGCACAGGGGGTGGAGTTAACTGCCAGTAAAGATTTTGAATTTAATGACCGAAGTCTTCGCCTTTCTGGAAATATCTCTTCATTTGATACTGAAATAAAAGTGTTTAGTGACTCTGGTAATTTATTGAAAACACGTCAACTACAAGGGCAGCCCGGGAAATTAATTAATTTTCAGGCGGCATTTGATGAGTATGAATCGGGTCGGGAATATACGCTTGTCGTCAACTACACAGGTGAAAGCCTGCATGCGGTATCTGCTAATCCTTTGTTAGGTGATGAAATGAGAATGGCTCGTACTGTGTTGGATGTTAATTTTAAGCAACCTATTATTATGGATGAACTGGATTTTAAAGCATCCATTAAAAACTTGTTGAATGCAGAAGTAGAGCAGCAACAAAGTGGGTTAATGACTAAAAAATATAAGCCTGGGGTTGAGTTTAAAATGGGTATTTCATACCAGTTTTAATCTAATTGTAATAATCCTTGTTTAGTATTAATTACGTACTTTAGCATTCAGTTCAGTAAAATAAAGAGAGAAATAAAATGGAAAAATTTTTAGTTAAAACACTGGCAGTTGCCGTGATGGCAGCAGGACTTTCTGCCTGTGGTAGTAGCAGTGATGACAATGGTCAGCAACCTAAATTAGGTGATATAAACGGAAATACCAGCGCTAACCCAAACTTTACTTTTGATCAAACTACTTATGTGGGGGCGGTTGATCCGGCTGCGAGCAATGCTTGGTGGGGATTCGCCCTAGATGGTTCTATTCCGGCTTCGGCAGCAGCAGTTGAGGTTACTACAGCTACTGATACTAGCTTTACTCCTACGGTTACTTTTGAACCAAGCATGGCCGGCATTACTGCCGCAGCAGATTGCCCAGCGGGTTCTGGAACGTATCAAATTGTAGATTCAGGAGAAGATGTAATACTGGATGGGAAAACCTTTCAAAAATGTTTGTTGTCTGGTGCCATCTTGGAAGATTTAACGTTAAGTAATGATGTGGTTTGGAGTCTAGCGGGTCGCGTTAATGTGGGTGACGGTAACCGTACTCTAATCTCCACAGATAAAGCCGTGCGTGATGTGACTCTAAATGTTGAAGCAGGCACTATATTTCATAGCGTAGCAAAGTCATCTTTAGTGGTGAGTCGTGGCGCTAAAATAAATGCGGTGGGTACTGCAGACCAACCTATTATTATGGCTGGCGAAGCAACTAATACTTATGATGGTAGCGGTGAGTGGGGTGGCTTAGTATTGCAAGGTTTTGGTTACGATAATAAATGTGGGGATCCAAAAGTAGAAACCATATGTAATGTAGATGGTGAAGGCGATTCAGGAACATTTGGCGGTTTCGACAATGCAGATAACTCGGGTTCACTACAATATGTGATTGTGACGGAAGCCGGTGATGAGCTTGAAAGCGGCGATGAGTTGAATGGCATTGGTTTCATGGGATGGTGTTGAGTTATGGGGTGGTGCGGCCGATCTTAAGCACCTGGTACTTACTTCTATTGAAGATGATTCCATCGATTGGGATGAAGGTTATGTGGGTAACATTCAGTACGCTCTGATAGTTCAAACTCAAAATCAAAATAATGATAAAAAAGGAAAGTACCACGCCTTTGAACTCGATACTGCAGGTGATGCGGCTGAAGACCCTTATCAGGAATCCAATCCAACAATTGCCAACGTAACGGCTATTGCATCTCTGGATGCTGCCGAATCAAATGGTGGTGATGGAATCCACTTAAAGGAAGGATCTGAAGGCCAGTTTGTTAACATGCTTTTTCTAGGTGATTATCGTAACTGTGTATACTTAGATGACAAATATTTATTAACATCTTATGCCGCGACTCAAGATGCCTTTGTAAATGTATATGGTCTTTGTAATACAGGTATTGGATTCAATACGGAGAATGGCTCTAATGAGTCTGTCTATACTTTTGATATTGAAACTGCGACAACTGTTTTGAATGACAATTTAGCTTATGATGTTGCCGTCACGGCAACTATTGAGTCAAAAGAAGTGGATGGTACAGCTCCTACTTTATAAATATTTATAAGTGTTGAGCAATAAAACGGCACCCTAGGGTGCCGTTTTTATTGTCTGTAGATTAAGGGGTAGAGTACTGCTGAGTGCTATTTTATAAATGTAAATGATGGCGGGTTACAGTCATGAAAATGCAACAAATCAAAACTGAAAAAAATCTGAAACACTACTGTCATGTAACTTTTCTGTCATAAAACCTGCGTATCTTCCCTGTTATCAAATTACATGTTTTTGGCTTAGGCCAAAGCTGAATTAAAAGATTGGAAGGTACTCATTATGCCCATAAACATAACAACAGGTTCCCTGCTGGCGGGGTCTATCTTGTCTGCCGCAGCGATCACGGTGAACGCGGCCGATATGGACAGTGCAATAAGCAAGGGCGTTGAACGTGTGGGCCACGCCCAGCAGGCGCAACTAAAAATAGACACCATAGACGGTCAAACACGCAGTGCAGAACGTGAGTATCGGGGAGTGGTTAAGCAAGTAGAGGGATTGACGGTTTACGTTGAACAGCTGGATAAGCAGTTAACCGCACAGCAACAAGAAAAACAAAAGATCAACGACAGCATTCATCAGGTTTCCATTATAGAGCGACAAATTACACCACTCATGTTGCGAATGATCGACGCCATCGATCAGTTTGTTCAGGTGGATGTGCCCTTCTTAAAAGACGAACGTGTTCAGCGCATTAATAAACTTAAAGACATGATAGCTCGTGCGGATGTCACCGTGGCCGAAAAGTACCGAAAGGTCATGCAGGCCTATCAAACCGAGCTGGACTATGGTCGCACCATAGAGGCCTTCCGAGGTGATATTAAAATTGACGGTCAAAGTCGCGCAGTGGATTTTTTACGTACCGGACGTATTTCTCTTACCTATCTAACTTTGGATGGTAAAAACTTAGGGGTGTGGAATAACGAGAGCCAAAGTTGGCAGCCGTTGGATTCCAACTACAAGAGCAGTATTAGCAAGGGCATCCGCATTGCCCGCGAGCAGACCGCACCGGGTTTAATTAAGGTACCAGTGGCAGCGCCCACTCTTGCAGCCTTGGAGGTGAAATAATGAAACTTACTAGTTTTTCTTGTGCGAAAAAATTCTCATTTAAAGCATTGGCCACCTTTTGCGTAACCCTGTCTTGTTTGGTGCCGGTGCAAGCCGAGTCATTAAACATGGATGAATTATTAAACATGGTAAAGCAGGGCCAAGCCCGCGATGACCACCAGCTTAATAATCGTTTACAAAGATTTAATACTGCAAAATACGACCAACAACGCTTGCTTAAGGAAGCACATACGCAGCGCCTAAATTTAGAAGCCAGCAGTGCTCAAAAGGAAAAACAGTTTGCCAAAAATGAACAGAAAATAATCCAAGACCAAGAGCAGCTTAACAATCGCCTAGGCAGTCTCAAGGAAATGTTTGGTGTGCTACAACAGGTAGCCGGGGATACCAAGGGAATCTTTTCCGGTTCAGTGGTGAGTTCACAGCTGGCCGATCGCCAAGTCTTTTTAAGCGACTTAATTAAGGTGGCGGGTTCATCTTCACAATTACCATCCATGGAAAACCTAGAGCAGTTGTGGTTTGAGCTACAGCGTGAAATGACCATGACGGGTAGCGTGGTTAAATACCAGGCCGACGTGGTATTGCCCAGCGGTGAAACCGTTAACAAACAGGTGATGCGTGTGGGTGGCTTTAATGTGGTGGCCGATGGTAATTACCTTGTATGGGATGCAGACACTCAAAAACTGGTGGAATTAGAGCAGCAACCGGGCAGTCGTTATAATGGTTCAGCAAGCGATCTTGAAGACGAAAACTCCGCACTAACCGGCTTTTGGCTCGACCCAAGCCGAGGTCAGTTATTACAGATCATGGGACAAACCGCAGGTGTGGGCGAACGGATTTCACAAGGTGGCGTGGTGGGTTACATCATTCTTTGCTTGGCAATAATCGGTATTATTTTAGCGTTAGTGCGCATGTTTATGTTAAGTAAAGAAGCGGCCCGCATTAAAAAGCAGATGCAAAATGATGCCCCTAATGACAACAACGCTCTGGGCCGAGTGATGGCTGTATACCAAGCCAACATGCACAGCGATACCGAAACTCTAGAACTGCATTTAGGGGAAGCTATCTCCATGGAAATACCTTCCCTAAGCCGGGGCATCAATTGGATCAAGATCATTTCTGTAGTGGCGCCATTGCTTGGTTTGTTAGGGACCGTCACCGGCATGATAGACGTATTTGAAACCATGGCCCTGTTTGGTACCGGCGATCCTAAGCTTATGGCCGGCGGTATTTCACAAGCCCTGATCACCACTGTATTGGGTCTGGTAGCCGCTATCCCATGTGTGTTCCTGCATACCATGACCAATAACAAGAGCCGAGAATTGATTCAAATCTTGCAAGAACGTGCCACAGGTATCCTTGCTCGCAAGGCCGAAGAACAACACTTCGCAAAGGCGGCTTAAACCATGTTTGTGGATGCTTACGAACAGGTTTATTTGTTTACCGAGCGTGGCGGTGATGTGTTGTTTGCCATCCTGGGCATCATCTTACTGTTGTGGTTTTTAATTTTTGAACGAGTGGCGTATTTTAATTTTTCCCATAAAGGCGTGTTAACCCACGCAATACAAGAATGGGAAGCGCGCCAAGAGCGTAACAGCTGGCAGGCTCATCAAGTACGTTACGACTTGGTGGCCAAGGTAGAGATGGCATTAGATTGCAACACTCGCACCATTCAAATGCTGGTGAAGATATGCCCGCTGTTTGGTTTGTTGGGCACTATCACCGGCATGATAGAGGTGTTTGACGTGATGGCCTACATAGGTAATGCCAGCCCGCGAGCCATGGCTTCGGGAATATCAAAGGCCACGATTCCAACCATGGCCGGCATGGTGGGCGCGCTCACCGGAGTGTTTGCCATCTCGATGATTCAGCGTTATGTGCGTCGCCAAAAGGCACACCTTGAAGATAAATTAACCTTCGACCATTAAAGCGAAATTTTAAAATAGCTTAATGATGAAATTAAGGAAAAAATTATGAGACGCGGATTTCAATTTATCATGTTGATCTTTTTTATCGTCACGGCGTCGTTTGTAAAAGAGTCGGGCATTGAAATAAATCGCCCAGACGCCGCTACTTCGGTGGCCAAACCCAAGGCGGGTATTTTAATTGCCATTAATGAAAATGGCGAAATCTGGATTAACAAACGCATGGTAGAAGTGGGTCAGGTACGGGCCAACATAGAGCGCCTGCATGCCGAGAACCCACAAGGAACAGTGGTGGTACAGGCAGATGAAGAAGCCAAGACCAAATCTTTGGTGGCGGTAATGGATGCGGCTCGTCAGGCGGGTATCTATGACATTTCACTGGCCACGCAGGAGCCATAACATGGCACAGCTATCACAACACTCGGTGGGGAAAATGGCAGTGGCAAGAATGGGTATGGCATTGTTGGGTGCCGTGGCGGTGACCTTCGCCGTATCCTTGATGATGCAAGGGTTAATATCTTCCGGCGGTTCCGTGCTGGAAGATAACGGCTTGGACAGGTTGGTTGATTTTGTTCACATAAAACAGGATGAAGACCTGCAAACCAAAGTGCGTAAACCCAATAAACCACCTGCCGCATCCAAGGAGCCACCCAAGCCTGACATGGCTAAGCCCAATTTGAATACCAGTCATACCAATAGTCTGAACATGGGCAGTCTGGATATAGCGGCTGACCTGGCCATCGACTCCGGCCTAGGTGGTGGCAGTGGTGATGGCGAGTACTTGCCTATTGTTAAGGTGGCGCCGCAGTATCCAAGGCGCGCCGCACAAAAAGGCATAGAGGGTTATGTGGTGGTGGAATTTACCGTAAGTAAGCTGGGCACAGTGAAAGACGTGCAAGTGATTGAAGCGAATCCGCCTAATATATTTAATCGTGCCGCCATTAACGCCGCCAAAAAGTTTAAGTACAAACCTAAAATTGATAACGGTGTGGCCAGCGACGTAGCGGGTGTGCGCAACATCATTAGATTCGAATTGGATAAAAGCAGCAAGAAGAGGAGGTGATCACCATGCAAAATAAATTCAAGGCTAGCGTAACCAGTGTGTTAATGCTGGGATTAGTGAGCTTCGCGTTCAACGTCGTGACACCGTTTACATCTGCCCATGCCGAGCAAGGTGCCAATAGCGAACAGCACGAGCAACAAAAAACACAAAAGAAACGCAAGGTGCGCCGTGCGCAAACCATGCGCGCCAAAATATTTAAGAAACTAGATAAAGTGCGTGAACTGGCCGATACCAAACAATACAGCCAAGCCATAAAAGCACTAAATACCGTAGAAAAAATTCGTCGAAATTCATACGAAAAAGCCATGACCTGGAATATGTTAGCCTATGTACAATTTAGCCAAGAAAAATATGGTGAAGCGATTAAGGCATATCAACAGGTATTAAAGGCCAAAAAAATACCGACGAGCCTTGAACAAACCACACTTTACAGCATAGCTAAGTTGTACTTAGTACAAGAACAATATCAAGAGGCTTTGGCGGCATTAAATAACTGGTTTGTCGTGACCGAAAAACCCAACGCGGCGGCCTTGGTATTGCGTGCGCAGATTCATTACCAGTTACAAGACTATCCGGCCGCACTCCCCGATATCAAGACTGCCATTAGCATTACGCAAAAGCAGGGTAAGCAGCCAAAGGAAAACTGGTTGTTGGTGGAGCGTGCAGTGTATTACAACAATAAAGACTTTGTCGCCATGGAGCGTTGCCTAAAAGATTTAATTGCGTTGTATCCCAAGCCCCAATACTGGGTGCAGTTGTCAGCAGTTTATAACGAATTGGGAAATCCAGAGAAAGAACTGTCGGTACTTGAGAGCGCTTATGATCAATCCTTGCTAAAAAAAGGAGCCCACGTGATTAGTCTTGCTCAGGCTATGCTGTCTCTAGAGATGCCTTATAAGTCAGCACAGGTGATGCTGGATGGTCTAAAGGCAGGGGTGGTAGATGAAAGTGGCAAAAATCTGTCTTTACTAGGGGATGCATTAATGATCGCCAAGGAATACGATCAAGCCATTAAGGTCATGACAAAGGCGGCCGCCCTAACTCAAGCGCCCAAAGACTTTTATAAACTGGCACAAATTCATACAGAACGTCAGGAATGGAATCTAGCCCTGAATCATGTATCCAAAGCGCTAACCTATGAAGTCTTTAAGAATGAAGATCAGGCATTAATCCTTAAGGGTTTAATCCTGTTTAATTTAAATGAATTGGACGATGCCAGTTTGACGTTTGATATGGCAGCACAATTTAAAGATACCAAAAAGTCAGCCAAGCAATGGCTAGCCTTTATTGAAGGCGAAACCAAGCGTCGTGAATATATGGCGCAACAAGCAGGCTAGTTCACATGATAAATTAAAAATATAAAACAAAATAATAACATTTTACCGGACGGGCAGCCCTCCGGTTTTTTTGTGTGTGCTCAACCATAAACGTGAATAACTTAAACTTACTTAGTTATTCTATAGTCATAATTTTCCTATTTTTTAGGTGACACGTCTGTCACGACAATGTCCAAATAACTAAGCGAGTGGCTTCACAACTCAGTTAGGTATTGAAACTGCCTAGTTTTATAAGAATTTTCACAAGCAAAATGTATAGAGGGCTTAAACATAAATGTAAACCCATAAGTATTTTTTCTAAGGCACTTTCAAAGAAATCGCCTGCTGCCAATCAACCTCAGTTAAACAGGATTCGCCACATAAACTATTTTCTTCTACGTATATAACATGGAAAGTTGGTGAATCCTCTGGACTGTCCTCAGGTACTTGGCCTACCCAAATGCCTATGGTGTTTGTTCCATTGATATCTAAAGTGTCCATTATTCTAATGTTGCCCACTTCATAATTATATTGTTTCACCCGCGCCAGTGTTTCCTCACTGCTTGGTCCGTTTTCAAGTTCCACGTAACCTGCGTACTCTGTCCAATATGAATACTCATAACGACGAGTAGATTTATCATCACTTGATTGAACATTGGTATGTAGCTTCACTTCTGATAAATCTGAACGGCCATCGGAGTCGCTGTCCCATACTCCTTCTGGGTGGTTGGGGTTAGTGCCTGCCAAGACCTCTAAGTGGTCCGGGGTGCCGTCGCTATCAGAGTCCACTAATAAAGGATTGGTTTCTTTCACTTTTTCTTCACAATTGCTTAAGTTATCACCGTCAGTGTCTAACTTATCTGCGCTGGTGCAGTAACCTTCATCCACTAAAGGGTCAAATTGGCCGGCAATGGCGCTGGCACTGTATTCAATAAAATCACTTAAACCATCAAAATCGGTGTCTTTAATGTAAGGGTCCGAGCCAATTTCTAATTCAATGTCATCAACAAGTCCGTCGCCGTCTGTATCCACCATTAAAAGATCGTTAATTTGTTTTACATTATAGTTATACACATTAAAACTTTTAATAATATGGTTAACCGGTACATGAATACCAATGGATTCAACAAAGTCTATGTCTACAGCGGAGGTGAATACGCTAAATGCACCATCACCTATCACTGCCATATCATTCATTATTTGGGTGTATTCCGTTTTTGGGTTTTCCCCAAGAATAAAGGTATTCATTTGAAAACCCGCAGCTCCTGCGGCCAAAACTGTCTCCTTAAGTCTGCCCACGCTGGCAACAATGTTCACAGGATTGGTATCACCCACACTGGGTTCACCATCACTTAGAAATACCACTATATAATTGGCTGGACCGTATTGGTTAATATCGTTAAGAATGTCTTTTTGTATTTCACTAATAGATAAACTGTAGTTGGTTCCAGATTCATTTTGCACGCTGCCTAATACAGCATCAATGTTATTTGTATCCTGAGTAAAACCTGGCTGGCCATCTTCATTAGTGGTGGTGTTATCAATTTCTCCGCTCCACAACTGAACCTCAAACTGTAAATTTTCATCGTCTTTATAGGTATTTACAAACTCCTGCACGGCATCAACACGTAAGTTACTAGGATCGGCACTGTTCATGGAGCCTGAGGTATCAATGGCAAACAACACCTTTACAGGGGTTGTCGTATCAAAAGGAGAGTTAGTTTTATAGTCCCCTGTGACCGTGGTAAAGGTGGAGTAGAGAATTTTTTCAAGTTCAGGAGATTCTTTACAGGCATTTAAAGAAAGTAATACAAACAGGGCCATCACTATATTAAGGCAGGGTTTTAAGTTGGAGGTAAACATCAGTTGGCCTGATTACTAAAGGGGATTGGCTCATATTATAAGAGCAACCACCTTCGCTAACACTGACACATGGATGTAGATCTCTATCACTTATAGCCTACCGAGCCCCACTATTTATAGGGGCGCTTAACCGTTAAATGGTCAACCTATACCTTTGGATAGAGTAATTTCATGCCATTTGGCAGTCATAATGCTTGAAAATTAATCAATAATAAGGAGGTAAATTAGCACCATGTAAATGGTATCAATAAGCGAGAGCAACAGAGAATAATCAGATGATGGATTTATTAAACAGTGGTGGGGCATTTATGTATGTCATCTTAGCCACCTCAATTGGTGCATTGGCCCTGTTTTGTGAACGTGCCTTTTTCCTGTTTATGAAAATGGGTTTGAATATGGATGCGGCATTTAGTCGTATTGCTAAGTTACTAGAGCGATCTAATTACCGTGCAGCCTTGCAAGAGGTTAACGATATGCAAGCACATCCTATGGGTAGAATTCTTAAAAGCGGTCTGCTAAAGGCAGGCAAGCGTGATAAGGATATTGAGCAAGCTATGCAAGAAGGCATTCTTCGTGAAGTACCCTTGTTAAAAGTGCGTATTAATTATTTAAGCATGTTTGCTAATGTAGCAACACTGTTGGGGCTTTTAGGCACCATCGTGGGCTTAATCGCCGCTTTCGCGGGTGTGGCAGGTGCAGGTGCAGCCGAAAAACAAACCATATTAGCAGCGGGTATTTCGGTGGCTATGTTTACCACTGCCTTTGGACTCATCGTCTCTATTCCAAGCTTAGTCGGTTTTTATGTGCTTAATAATCGCAGCGATAGCATCATCGAAAAAATGGATGAAAAAGCCCTCGCACTATTTAATATCCTCTCTGACCTAAAGCGCGAGAAATAATCATGGCAGCCTTGGGTCAACGCCGTCGTAACTCTGCTGATCTTGAGTGTGAGATTGACATGGTTCCTATCATGAACATGTTTTTGGTATTGATTCCTTTTTTATTGGCGTCTTCCACTACATTGTTCTTAAACGGAATCAATACATCAGTACCCGTTTTGGCGCAAACATCGACGATACAACAACTTGATAAAAAGTCAGATGTAAAAATTACGGCTACTGTGAAACTTAAAAATAATCAATTTGTATTGCAAGCCAGCTCGGACGAGTTGCCTGAAGAAAAACTAAAAAAGTTAGATGCTGTACTAAATAATACAAACGGAAAATATCAGTACGCACAATTAGCCACTGCCTTAGTTAATATTAAGAGTCTTTATCCAAAAAGCGACACACTAATTTTAATGCCTGATGACGCTATTATTTACGATCGAATCGTAAAAACAATGGACGTGGCACGTGCATTTAATGGGCAGACCCTGTTTCCAAATGTTGTAGTATCTGGACAGGTTCAATAGGAATTTAATATGGCCCTTGGTAATGCATTAGAGAATCGTCCAAAGTCTGAAGAACCCAATATTAACATAACCTCAATGATGGATATGTTTACGATTATTCTGTTTTTCTTATTGTCTTCTTATGGATCAAGTCCTGTTGAATTTGACCTAGATAAAGGAATGGAGTTGCCTGAATCTAGTGCCACATTTGATTACACTAATTCGGTTAAGTTATTTTTAAGTAACGCCACCATTAAGGTTGAAAAAGAACTTGTGGCACAACTAAGGGGCGGGAAAGTAATGGATTTGGATATGAATAATCCAAAAAGCTCTTACTTGTATCTTAAATTGAAAGCGTTTCATGAAAAACAAGTTGAGAATGCAAAAATAGAAGCTGTAAAGGAAGGTGAAGATGCAAAAGATGACTTCCATGTCCTGTTCTTCTGTGATCGAAATTTACCCTACAAAACCATGAATAATATTATGAAGGTGGCTGCATTAGCAGGTTACCCAAATTTTCAGCTTGCGGTATTGGAGAAGTCGTAATGAGGCGATTACTAATGGTTGTTTTACTGTGGGCTGCGAGTATTACCAGTTTTTCAATTGAACAGGAAGCTAAAGCCAGTAACCGAATTGACTTTAGTGGTTCGCAAGTTCGCGGGCAATCTAATAAGTCGGGTGCGGTATATCTTATGAATCGCAAAAAAAATGAAATACGCAGTATGTTAAAAAAACGTAAACATTACAGAAAAGAGATTCTAGATATGTATCCAGAGTTAAATAATAGCAATAAATAGTTTAGCGATTACAAGTAAAGAGTCTAGCGCTCAATAAGGAACCAATACGGTTATTATATGTTTTCTAACGAAGCACTCAACATACCCTCATCAGAAGATGGAGGCAATAGTACTCAAAAAGGCAATGCGCTGACGATTGTGCTTAATGAACGTATCGTAAATATAGATACGCTTGATGCAGTTAAAAAAAATAAACTGGTAGTGTTTTTATCAAATCGTTATCAAGAAAACCTTATAAAAATCAAACAATTTGATTATTCTCATAGTAGTGCGCATGACTCAGATTTTGATCAGCTTATTCAATTGTTAAGTGTTGAATTAACCACCAGTGATATGTCAGAAGCTGGTAAATCAAAATTGATATATCTATTGCATAATAGGGCTATTCAGCAAGATAAAATAATAAGTCAACATGCATTATCGCAGCAATCAGCCATTGTCTTTGATGATTTAGTTGTGCCTTCAAAAAATATTAAAAAAAATACAATAAATAGTAATGAATTTATAAAAGTACCCGTAAAAAAAATAAATGAAAATATAATAGGGTCTAAAAAAAATACCCCTGTTATTAAAAATAATTCTGCTAATGCATCAAATCTGTTTAAGGGTGCTCCTACCGAAACAGTGTTACTTAAAGACGTTGTTCATCCTGAGTTAAATAATAACACTTTTTCACAAGGTACTATTCATCCACTGAGTGAGCTGAAGCTACAGCCAAAAGAAGGATTGCAGGCATATACTAATAATTCAAAGTCCCCTACTAAAAATATCATTACTTCAGTAGATAAAATTGTTAAATCATCACTAAGTGATACTGTCATTAGCAATATTTTAAGTGTAGAAAAATCTGAAAAGTTTGAAGGATCATCTAAAAATGAACGATCAAATCAAGACGAATCAAAGTCCAATTTCATTGACGCTAGCATGGGTATGCCTCTTTCGTTAAGCGCAAATGAAGAAGACGATGAAGAAGATGAAATAGACAATGAGTATCTTTTTGATCTAAAAGATCATTTTAAAACACATACACAAACTCAATGGCCTACCAATAAAGAGCAAATGGTTATTGAAGTGTTACATCTTAATGCAGGTCAAGTTAAAAACGTTAGTTACTTACAAAAAGGTCAAAGTTTTAAGGTAACAGTTGGCTCTAAAAAAACAGTTGTGGCTAAGCAAACTTCTAAAGGGAAGTGTTTATTCTATTTTAATGACCAGTACTTCAATGGCGAAATACGTCAGCGTCAGTCTGGTCGGTTAAGTGTTAATACATTGCCGGGTAATAGCCATGCAGCCATGAACATCCCAGAAAATAGCGATGTTTTTTTACGCATGGGAAATGATACTTGGGTGATTAGAGCCAGTACCTCTATTCGTTCGCCTCAGGTAAATCAGTCTAAAACAGACTTTAAAACCGCTTATAAAAGTCTTGCAACGTCAACGGGTTTTCACCTGTTTGTGATGTTGTTTCTGGCCATTACGATCTCCTTTAATGCGTTAGATAATACACCCAAAGCGCCTGAATTTGTAAAAATGGAACTGCCTAAAGAAAAAGCAGTGGTTAAAAAGGAAATCATTAAACCTAAGATTATTGAAAAAGTTAAGCCTAAACCGGTGGCAAAAATAAAACCTAAGGTCGTTAAAAAAGTTAAACCTAAAGCTAAAGTAAAAACTAAGCCAAAAGCGAAACCTAAAGCGGCTAAAAAGCCGGTTAAGAAAGCTCAGGCTAAACCCAAAGCGGGTTCGGGGATAAAAGGCAATATCAAAAAGCGCCAGGTTAAAAACAGTGGTTTGTTGTCCATGTTAGGTACCAATAAAAATGCCCCTAAACGTTCAATGGCAAAACTAACCTCGTTAGATGCAGTGGCAAGCTCTTCAAGTTCGGCTCGTCTTAAGGTGTCAGGCTTAAAGGCAAACTTAAAAGGTGCGCGCATGAGTTTACCCACAGGAGAATTAATATCAGGATCGGGTGCGGCAAACGCGCTACGCAGTGGCGGTGTGGCAGGGATTGGCTCGGTGGCGGCACTTAATCGTGGTGGTACGGGTAAACAAGCTGTGGGTGCTATGGTGTCGGCTGATATGTCCAGAAACGTTAAAATCAAAGGTGGTCTAACTCGCGACCAAGTGAAATCAGTAATAGATGCGAATATGGACGATGTGACATATTGTTATGAAACAGCGTTAATGAGCAGTCCATCACTGGGTGGCAAGATTATATTTGAATGGAAAGTACAAGGTAGTGGCAGCGTAGGTGCTGTAAATATTAAGTCGTCCAGCGTTAAATCAAATTCAATACATGCATGTATTAAATCGGCCATTAAGAGCTGGCCTTTCCCACAACCCAGTGGTGGATCTTCCGTACAAGTGTCCTATCCGTTTATCTTCGATACCGTGGGTTTTTAAGGATGAATATATTAAGAGTAAGTATGATGAAAATTAATAAACAAATTACTGTTCTATGTTTTTCCTTGTTGGCATTGGCGCAGCTTAGTCATGCGCAAACCATATTTGATCGTGAAGATATATCGGTGGTGCAAGAGCGTATCTATGATCGAAAGCATGAGCTAAATATCAGCGCAGGTTACATACCTGATGATGACTATTATGAAAGCTACGCAGGGGGCATGAGTTACACCTATCATTTCTCAGACTACTTTTCATGGGAAGTTGTGAAAGCACAGTATTTTTACAATGATGAAAAAGAATTAAAATCTCAGTTAGAAGATGATTTTCAAGTAACACCCGAAACCTTTGATAATTTGGCGTATATGGCGCATAGCTCGTTAGTTGTAAAACCCAGTTATGGAAAAGATGCCATTTTTAATAGCTTTATAATTAACCATGAAACCTACTACTTATTGGGTGTCGGTTTAGCGAAGTATGAGCGCGATTATTCTTTCGAAGAAGCTACCGATGAAAATGTGTTATCCGTAACGGTAGGAGCAGGTCGTCGTTTCTTTTTATCAAAGAGCTTTGCAGTAACATTTGATATTAAGTCCTATACCAATTTTAAGGAAGAAGCGCCAGAGACAAATGTGTATATGTCCATGGGATTAAGTTTTCGTTTTGATTTCTCAAGTGGCGATTCAGTTGTGCGAGATAAGACCTCTGACGTATATGGGTATATGAATCATGACAAAGGTTAATTTTTCAAAGATTAATGTGTCAAAGACACTAATATTGGGGTTAACACTTTTTTGTCTTAATGTTTACTCACAAGAACAAAGTGTGTTTGTCGATGTTGATAGTAGCGACAAATTGAATAATGAAAACGTTGGAAGTACTGATCAGACAGAAAATATTGATAAAAGTGAAATGTTAAATCACTCACAGGTAAATTCTCAAGATGTATTTAAACAGGGTTATGCCTTATTCAAAAATGAGAAATGGCAGGATGCTAGCGATTATCTATTTCGGTTCTTGCAGGTAACGTCTGTAGACGATAAAAATTATGAGTGGGCTGAATTTTTCATGGGGATTTGTCTTGAAAAACTCGGATTTACTCATGCGGCAATGGATCGTTTAGCTAATTTAGCAGCCCGTAAACCCAATATTCGTATTATGGCTTATACACTTGAGATGTTTGAAAATATAAGTCGCAATGAACCATTTGATTATGAACAGATTATACTCCAGATAGTCAATGATCAAGACTTCGACTTTATTAGTTCAGATATAAGTGGGTTTGTACATTTCAACCAAGGTATTCAAGATGCTAAAACGCAGCATGAAGACTGGGCCCAAGATCATTTCTCTAAAATTCCAAAAGACACTTACTATTATCACCGATTTTTACATTACGATGCATTAAGAGAGTATCAACTGGGTAATAAAAATGAGGCTATAGAAAAGTTAAAAAATATTTTGTTGCTGACAAATATAGATAACAAACTAGCCGATGATAGTCGGTGGGCATTGGCACGAATATATTATGAACTTAATAAGTGGCAGTTGGCAACAGATGTCTATCTTCAAATTACCAAACCAGTGGTAGAACAGGCCTCTTTTTTACTTGAACGGGCTTGGATTAGCTATCAACAAAAAGATTACGAACGGGCAATGGGGTTTTTGTACGCGTTTGAAGCCCCTAGCTTTAAACAGTTTTTTACACCTGAATATTACATTTTAAAAAGCTTTATATATAAAGACGTCTGTCACTTTGAAAGTGCTTTATCTATATCGGACGAGTTTAGCCAGCGATATGGTAAGTCTCTAGCGGCCATATATGATCGTAAACAGGCCTCTGACGTTCAAAGTGAAGAGCTGTTGTATGTTATTTTAGCAAAACAAGACGTAAAAGATCGCTGGGATTTTATTCAAGTTTTGGAATCCGAAAAACAACGCATAAGTGATATAGATTATGAAGCGTTGGCTCAGCACATTAACTCGGTTTATAACTTAAAAATATCAAAATCAAGTAAGATCATGACGGACTTGATTAATGACGAGTTTAAAGTACGGGCAAACTTACTTTTAGAATTTGAAGAGAGCGCTAACCTTATGCGTTATGAGATAGGCGTAGACATGTATCAATCAGTCGCGAAAGCACGTTTTGAAAGTGACGCTGATTTGTTAAAAAAAGCCGAAAACAACGCTCGCTCAAATGTGATGTATAGCTTTCAGGGTGAATATTGGAATGATGAGCTAGGGCACTACCAAGTGCGGTTACTTAATAAATGTAAATCATTTGAAGATTGGGAGTTGTTCTTCTAATGAATATAATTAAATCCGCCATATTATGTGGCTTGTTAAGTATAAATACGCTAGTAACAGTACATTCTGCAAGTGCTGAAATCATAGTTGATCATGTCAATGTCGATGATTATGGCTTTGAAAAAGTGGATAAAAGTGTGGAACAGCAGCGACTTATTGATAAGTTTAGTCGTGATAAGTCGCAAATGGATAAGGCCATTACAAATACCAAAAGCCTTATTCAAAAAAGTCAGGGCAAAGTTTATTTGCCTGAGTTATATGTTCGATTAGCTGAGTTGTATATTGAAAAGTCTAGAATTGTCTATTTTTTACGACGAACCCAGTCGGGTGCCACAATTAAGTCGGCAATGGAATCATTAGAGTCAAATGCGCTTAAAATTCAAGCCATTGAAACCTATCAACGTATTATCAATCAATACCCTAGTTTCATTGATATGGATAAAGTACATTTTTACTTAGCTCATGAATTTCGTGAATTAAATCGCCTTAAAGAGATGCGTGGGCAATACCTTACACTTATAAAAAAATACAAAAAAAGTGAACTAGTCGCTGAGAGCCATCTACTCCTAGCTGATTATTACACAGACATAAAGAAACTAGGTGCTGCCAAAAAACATTTAAAAGCGGTACTTAAATACCCTAAAAGTTCGGCATTAGGCATAGCTCAGTACAAGTTAGCCTGGGTTCATATTTCTAAAAAGGAATACAAACAAGCACTCAATTTACTCGAAAAGTCTATTCAGGGTCCAAATGCAGGCAAAGAAGTCGATATAGACAGTTATGGCCGTGTCGATATTCGCAGTGAAGCCTTTAATGATATGGCCTTCATATACTCAAATCATTATAAAGACGCAACACCGCTAGAAGCGCTGGCGTATTTCAAAAAATATTCGTGGTCAAGGCAGTCGTATATTTTAGTACTCGAAAAACTTGCCTATCGTTATCTAGTTAAGAAAAAGTGGTCTCATGCCGGCTTGATTTATCGGCAATTGGCCACACTGAATCATCAACCCAATAAATTATTAGAATACGTCGATAATATTTATAGGGTGGTGAAAGAACTTAAATCTTTTGAGCATGCTCATGAAGATGTCAAAGTTATTGTTAAGGCCTTAAGCAGTATTAAGTACTCTATTCATGTTTCACAAGATGTTAAACAAAAGGCACTTGAAGACTACGAAATTTTTGCACGTGATATGACCACTCGCCTGCACCAGCGCGCTAAAAAAAGTAATTCCGTAAAGCACTTTGAATTAAGCAGTGATGCTTACCAGATTTATCTGGGGTTTTTTAAGGAAAATATCTACTTTGACAAGATGCAGTCCAATTATGCACAAGCCCTCTTTAATGCTAAACGTTTTGCCCTCGCGGGTAATGTATTTGAGCGATTAGCGCTTAATAGTGAGCAAGCTAAGGATAAAAAGAGGCATTTATACAGTGCCACCTTATCTTTTTACGAGGCATTAAAGGACCGTGAATCGCTTAACTATTATGAAACGGTTCAATCCCAATCTGGCCTTGCACAAACAGGTGAGCGTTATGTGAGTAGTTACCCAAATTCAAAGGAAGTACCTAATGTGCTCTTTAATATTGCTTGGATTCGTTATGACGAAGGTAAGTTTGATGAGTCAATCGCTAAATTTAGCGACTTCATTAAAACTTACCCCAACAGTAAATCTACTAAGGCGGCTGTTAAGTTAATAGTGGATGCTTACACCATTAAAGAAGATTATCCCGGTCTCATTGAATTTGGTAAAACAGTTGCGGCGAATAAACAACTCTCTAAAGCCATTAGATCGGGTGTAGCGTCAATTGCAAGCACTGCGCAAACTAAGATGGTAAGCAGTATGACAGTCGCCTCCATTGACGACTGGGAAAATGGTAAAGAAAAATTGATGGAATTTGCACAAAAACATCAATCCAGTTCTATGGGAGCTCAAGCATTAAATGCACTGTTTATATCCAGTAAAGAGAAAAATGATTTAAAAACCATGCAAATGACCGGACAAAATATCATCTCTAGTTATCCTGGAAGTAAAGATGCCGACAGTGTATTAAAGACTATGATTAAAGCGTCTATTGCCACGTCTCAGTACCGAGTATTGGCGAGTAATTTTGAATTGTATGCCAAACAATTTCCAAAAACGGTCACAACAAAACAATTCTTAATGCAAGCGGCCAATATTCGTCAGGCCATGAATCAACCTGAATTAGCCAACCGTCATTATCGTACTTTATTGGCGCAATTTAAATTACCGCAAAACGAACGTTTAGCATTAACGGTATTATTGGCTAATAATGAGCGGCAGCAGGGGAATGCGCGTGGTGCGATACAAGCTTTTAATAAACAAATTAATAATTTTAGTTCATACAATTTAATCGAAGTACATGCAAGACTTGCAGTCCTGTACAGTGAAATAGGTCAGGAAAATAGAGCCAATCAACATTTCAACATTGCCTTGAAAGGATTTAATGATGGGCAGGGAACTGATAATTTAGTGATCCAAGAAAAGCTATCAGAACACATTTATCAGCAAGCTGCTGTATCACTTTCCAAATTTAACGACACACAATTACAGGATGTATTAAATCAAGAAGTGGTCATGCAGAAAACAGAGGGGTTTACACAGTTACAATCGTCCTATTTTTCTTTATTGGATTTGGGGAATGCTAAGTGGAGTTTATTGGCCAGTTACCGCTTATATGAGATTCATAATGAATACGCGGCCTTTTTAGGCGATGCCCCTTTGCCGGATATGTCAGCCCCTGAACAAACACAATATAAAGAAATTATAAGGAAAAAAGTGGCTGAGTATCGCACTCAAGCACAAGAGTACTTGGTGGCAGGTCAGCAATTGGCTGAACGCCTTAAATCGTTTGATCCACTTATGACGGACTACGAAACATCAATTTCGCAAACGGGGCAATATGTTGTGCCATTCGCTCAAAAAGAAATAGATAATAAAATCACCATTGAAGCGTTTGATGATGCTGAATTACGTACTTTGCATAATCGTATGTCTCATGATCCTAAGGACTTAGCCACTCTTATGGCGCTGGCACAGGCTTATTATCAACGCGGCGATACCGGGCAGGCCTTTGTGATCGCACAAAGTGTGAGTGATAACCCGCAAGCCCCAATAGATGTTCAGGCGCAGGCTTTTAGTCTTCAAGGGCAGGTTGCCATAGAGCGTGGTTTTGACCAATTGGCTCGTGAATTACTGCAAGATTCTCTGGTAAAAGAGCCTTCTGTAGAAAGTGTAAAATCACAATTGGCGAATCTTTTAAATCATTATGGATATGTTGAGTAAATCAGATAAAGCTGATGGAGATATTAATATGTTCTATAACTAAATTCATAGATATACCTTTCTTTGTATTGCTTATCCATTACTGATTTTAACGCCATTATAGGTGCATTGCTAAAGTTTGTTAGCAAGAAATACAGGTTACTAAAGCCTGTATTTCTTTTCGCAGATTAGTACTGACCCCCAGTGCTAATCTGCTTTTTTGTGATCTAGAATATTAAACACAAATTATGAATCATATTACCACGCCACATAGTTACATCTTGCTAATACTCTCGTGCATATTTTGTTTTAATCATGCCCAAGCCATAGAATTTGATTTACACAATCACAGTCAAAACCACTCTACTTTTGACGAATTAACTCTTAATAAAGGCGGTGTCACGGTTGTTATTAGTGCCAATGATGATTTGGTTAAAACGGGTCATGGTATTGGGGTTGAGGACAATGAACATTCAGAACTGGATTACAAATCGGCTGAAGAAGATGTCATGTCTTTCAAATTTTTTGACGCACAAAAGCAGCCGTTAAATATATTACTTAAAACTATCACGCTTAAAAAATTTGAACCTAATGTGGCGCAAGACCTAGCACAGATTCAACAACTTGACGGTCGCTTTTTGGCGAACCTAGATAGTGCCTTAAGATTCAATGGCACAGCAGGATTTATTAGTGACCGTCATGACTCTAATACCTGGAGCTTAAAAAAAGATGTAGATGTCGCCACCGGATTTACCATTAATCCCACTAAAGGCTCGGGTTTTTATGTCTATTCATTGGACATTGAAATATTAGATATGCCAGTGATAATAACACTTCCTACGGTAACGGCGGTGGCTGAAGGGGCAGTTTATCATTACCCACTGAAATATACCGATGAAGATCCTACAAGTGTGGTGTTCTCGTTATTACAGGCACCCAAGGGTATGATACTGGATGAATCTCACACTCTACACTGGGAACCCAACTTTGATGCTCAGGGGCAGTACCCAGTTGTGGTGCTTGCCACCGATAAAAAAGGGCAGCAAAGTCAGTTAACTTTTACATTGAATGTCAGCAATACCAATCAGTTGCCATTATTTACGTCAATTCCACCATTAACATCAAAAGAAAGCCAACTCTATCAATATACTTTAGCTGCCTTTGACAAAGATAAAGAGCCTGTGTTTTATCAAATATTACAAGGCCCCGAAGCCATGGTATTAAATGAGGAAAGCCATACTCTTTCGTGGACTCCTTCGTTCAAGGATGCAGGTGAACACCTCATTACTGTTGCTGCGCAAGATGCGTTTGATATGCGGATTCAACAATTTACAATTAACGTTCAGGATTTAAATCGCACACCAACTATTCAACCAATCCCTTCACAAACATCAAGTGAAAATGACTATTTTGAATATGCCATTAAAGCGCAAGACTCAGACCAAGATGTACTTACATTTAAACTAATTAACGCACCGCTTAATATGCAGCTAAATTCCGTAACCGGTGTTATTAATTGGCCTGTGGGTTTTAACCAGTCCGGTCCACACCATATTCAGGTACAGGTGGGTGATGGCAAGCAAGGATTTGCAGTAAGTGACTTTAATATTGATGTTAAAAATATCAATCTCTTACCTAAAATTTTAGGGCTTGATGTTGTGAATGCCAAAGAAAATTTCCCTTATGTTTATCATGTATTAGTAGAAGATTTAGATTTTGATGGGGTGTCCATTACTCTTGATGACGGACCAAGTGGCATGAGCATCAACCATCAGAGTAATACTCTGCACTGGCAGCCCAGCTTTGATTCGGCTGGCATACATGAAGTAGAGTTATCCTTAGATGACGGTATTGATGTCACCGCACATCGTTTTAACATTACGGTTATGGAAACCAACCGCCCACCTATGTTTGATCATCTCAATGCAGTTAGCGGCAGTGAAGGTCAGTTATTTAAGCAGCAGGTTCGCGCAAGCGATTTGGATGATGATCCCTTAAGTTATGAGTTGTTATGGGCGCCTAAGGGCATGAGCATTAATGCAAAATCAGGCCAGTTACATTGGCAGCCTACCTTTAATCAGGCCGGAATGTATGATGTTCAAGTGAAGGTCAGTGACCAGCAAGGTGCTAGTGATACCCGTACAGTTGTCGTTAATATTGCACAGGTTAATCGAGTGCCAGTGATCGAAACTAAAAGTTTAATAAATGCATTACAGGGCCAAGAATATTTTTTCCAGTTAAGAGCCCATGACCCTGATCACGATAAGCTTAAATATACATTGCTGAATGGGCCAGCAGGCATGAGCTTACATGCTGATAAAGGTTATATAGTGTGGAAAAGTCAATTTACAGATGAAGCAGAATATACGGTTAAAGTGAGTGTAAGTGATGGTGTGGCCGAACACGAGGCTGTGTGGGAACTAACGGTTAAAGACGTAAACCGAGATCCGCTATTTTTATCTAAACCTTTGTTGCTGTCAGTAGAGGGCCAGACCTATATGAGTCAACTACAAGCCAGTGATCCCGATGGTGATGATATTCACTATTCGTTAATAACGGCGCCCACCGGCATGTATATTAATCATAAACATCAACTTGTATGGAAACCAAATTTTAATCAAGCGGGTTTTTATCCTGTTACTCTAGTGGCGGCGGACAATCGTGAGGGTATTGTGCAGCAGTCGTTCACCCTGCAAGTGAATAATCAAAACAGGCGTCCTACATTTATAAGTGAACCGGTTTTAAGCATTACTGAAGGTCAGCATTTTTTATATTCCTTACAAGCCATTGATCCAGATAAAGATCGCCTTAGTTATCGAATATTATCAGGCCCACAAGGCATGAGCATGCAAAAAGATGCTCAAAGCATTGAGTGGCGCCCGAGTTTTAAAAGCGCTGGCAGTTACAACGTAATACTGTTGGTGAGCGACGGTGTGAGTGAGGATAAGCAAGAATTCACACTGTTAGTGAAGAATAAACATCGTGCACCCAGAGTAAATAACGTGCCTATTAGCAGTGTGCATGAAAATCAACGTTATTCCTTTAAAGTAGCGGCTTCATCCATGGATAATTTGGCTTTGAGTTTTACTTTGATTTCAGCACCTGCTGCTATGGTGATAGACAAAAAAAGTGGCTTAATTCAATGGCAGACTAATTTTGAAGATGCAGGTAATCACAGTGTTGAGGTTAATGTAACGGATGAAAGGGGTCAGAGCACTCTTTTAGGCTATACCTTAATGGTTAAAAATAAGAACCGTGCACCTCAATTTATATCTCAGCCTAATGTTGTGGGTAAATTATCAACGGATTATCGTTATGGCTTTCAAGGCAAAGATGAAGACTGGAATCCGTTACGTTACCAGTTATTAAGTGCGCCTAAAGGTATGGTGGTGCATAAAAGCGAACAGCTTATTGTTTGGCCTAAGGAACACATCAGCGCCGGCTCTTATACCGTGTCACTTAAAGTCACTGACGGTCATGCAGAAAGCATACAGACTTTTAACGTCACCGTTCCGCCAGGTTCTTAATGGTGTAGACCTTAAGTTACAACGGTTCTCTTTGTTTTATTTGCATTTTAATGAAAATGTAGCAAGCTACTAAGGCATCCTATCCCTGTTAAGGCGCTTTATAGGGCAGAATTAGCTGTGTATTTGGCATGTAATGTCACAATAATGGGCCTACGGGCAATACTCAGTGCAGGCTCTTTGAAAAAATACATGGAAATAACATAACGGGCCTCCTCAGGGTGCCTGCAAGGAGTCTTTATGAAATTAGGCCTAATACTGGTGGCTTTGTTAAGTGTGCATCAAACCTGCGTTGCAGCAACGCTTGTGGTGCAAAACCAACAGGGTGAACCTTTAGCTCAGGTGATGGTTACGCGCACATCAACAAATATTCCTGTTTCTGATTTAAGTGACGATGGTTATACTCCTCATGGTGTCACCAATGTCTCTATGCCGGTACTCACGCGATTCACAGATGCTCTGGGTCAAGTAGAGCTGGCCGACACCCAAGATTCCGTTCAATACCGTGCACGAGCCCAAGGGTATGTGGATCAAATATTTACTCAGTTAACCCCTACTATCACGTTACAAAAAATGACGGATCAACAGTTATACGCAAGCTACCCCTCAAATGTGTGGTTATCTCAATTAGACTTTGGTGGGGATGAAGAACTTAAAAAGAGCTTTTTTCTGAATTGTGGTTTTTGCCATCAGCAAGCTTCGCCTTTTATGCGTAACGAACGCACCGCAGCTGAATGGAAAACGGTATTTAAACGCATGGGCGGCTATGGCTCACGCTTACCCTACGACGACTATGACAAAATCGCTGAAATTTTACAAAACGAATACCGTAACCTTCGAGAACCCCCTCAAACCGTGCCTGCGCCACGCCCTTGGGAAAATCACTTATCGAACATTGAAATGACAGAGTGGCCCATTGGTGATGGCTTTTCGCAAATGCATGATTTTATCCTACACCCCAATGGGAAAGTGTATGTAGGTGATAACCTATTTGACCGTATCTATGAAATGGATACTAAAACGAATGAATACACTGTTTACAAAGTGCCTCACGAAAAAGACGCGAAGTTGGGTGGCCTATTTGGTAATCGCTTTAAGGTGTTTCCAAAAATGCATAATTACTTGGGGGTGCATTCATTGGCTTATTCAAAAGTAGATGGCAATATTTTTATTACCCCTTCTATGCAGCAAGCCTTGCTTGAATTTGACATTAAAACCAAACAATTTATTAAATATGATATGCCAGAAGGGTTTTACCCCCATACCATTCGGGTAGATCAGCAAGATAGGGTGTGGTTCACGATGGCGGTGTCGTCACAAGTGGCCATGTTTGATCGCGGCACAAAAGAATTTACTATGTATGACTTACCAGCCCGCAGTCTTAAAGAGTGGTTTATCTTAAAGGTGATGCCTATTATTTTTAGTTTCTCTCCCGAGAATCGCCCGCAACCATCACCCGATAAAGAATCCACCGGTTTACCTATGCCCTACGGTATTGATATTGACTCTAAAGGCGTGGTTTGGGTGGCACGCTTATATGGCAAAGATATCGCACGTATTGACCCCGTGAGCCAAGACGTGACTATGATTGATTTTCCGTTTAAGGGGCCTCGCCGTCTTAGAATAGACAGTAACGACAATATTTGGATTGTGGCGTTTCAAGATTCATTGTTAGTAAAATACGATCCTAAAAGTCAAAAATTTACGTCCTATCAACTGCCGGTCGTTAATGAATTACCGTATGCACTTAATATCGATTTAAAGCGCAATGTTGTTTGGGTAAATGGCAATCAGTCTGACACTATCTTAGCGTTTGATATTAACAGCGAGACGTGGAAAACCTACCCTATGCCGCGTCAACGTTTCTTTACCCGTGATATAGAAATATCGGAAGAGGATGGCGCCATTTATACCACCAACTCTCATTTCCCCACTTGGCAATCTGAGGGGGGGGTACCCACTATGCTGCGCATTACGCCTGTGCAGGATTAATAACGATTACCCTAAAAAAATTAATTTATAATGAGCCTTTTTTTATTAGCCCCTGTCACGTTACCTTAAGCGTGGCAGGGGTTTTTAGTTTGTGCTGCCTGTGTATAACCCTTCCCTGTGAATAACCGCTAAAAAGCATACATCTAGTGACTTCAATCTTAGTAATAGGCTAGACAATAGGCGTAAAATCTATATTGTGCCCATTAATAAAGGATTTTATCACCAAGGGCGGTTTTTAATGTTTAAGCGAATTTTCAGGGCAGACACCATACAAGTAGGTGAAGGTGTTGCCAGTGGCTACCTAGCATGCTTTTTAGCGTTTTTAAGTTTCTTAGGTGTTATAGCCTTTCATTTCCCTGAATACCTAACGACCCCTGAGCTACGTCAAAATTATGATGTGGCAATCCTTAGGGTGGTGATGTTTTACGCATTGGTGGTGGCGGGCAGCTTAGGTTTACTGAATTTTGTGCGTAATAAAAATAAGCGTTTAGGCACCGTCGCCTGGGTGTTCATTGTGTTATCGATTGCACTGGGTGGGCACAGGGTTCCCGTTGGGGATTTTCCTGACCATACCCCATATATTGGGTTAGATTGGTTTATATTAGACCTACTAGGCTCAACGCTTATTTTTATCCTCATTGAAAAACTATTACCTCACAAAAAACAGGCGATTTTTCGCCCCCAATGGCAAACTGACTTTAATCATTTTTTCATTAATCACTTACTGATTGGTTTTGCGTTATTAGTGGCCAATCAATTTGTTAATAAAACGTTTGGTTGGGCCATAAATGCCGATACCCAAGACCTAATCTCATCGATTTGGTTTCCTTTGCAACTGGCGCTCATTTTATTAGTTGCCGATCTGGTGCAATATTTCTTTCATCGTATTTATCATGAAGTCCCATTATTTTGGCGTTTACATGCCGTGCACCACAGCGTTAAACACATGGATTGGTTAGCGGGTTCTCGCCAGCATATATTAGAATTACTATTAACACGTTCCATGGTATTGGCTCCTATTTTCTTATTAGGATTTGATAAATCAATTATTGATACTTATGTAGTGATAGTGGGTTTTCAAGCGGTGTTTAATCATGCCAACGTGCGCATTAATATTGGCTGGTTAAAATACATATTGGTGACTCCCCAGTTTCATCATTGGCACCACGCGTCTGATGAAGCCGCGATAGATAAAAACTATGCGGCGCATTTTTCGTTTATCGATTACCTATTGGGTACTGCAGTTAAAGGTCAAAAAGAGTGGCCTGATCAATACGGTGTGAAAGGAGATTACATGCCAGACGGCATGTTCAAACAGCAGCTGTTTCCATTTACACATAAAGGTTAATGATTTTTTGAGTCAACGGTAAACTAATGATAATGAAACGAGAGCCTCGGCTCTCGTTTTTTTGGGAAATTACAATACAGGTTCACTTAATTTAATTTATTGTTTTACGATTAACTAAGATTTGTATCAAATGTGTATGGTCCGAGTGTTTTCGGTGCATGAATTTTTATGACAAGAATGTCAGTCATGACATGAATATAAAGGGTGACTTTGGTGTTAGTTTTTAAGATTAAGTTTAAGTAAGGTTTTATGTGGCAGTTGATAGAGTTGCTTAGGCAGCTCCATAGACATTTCATTAATCAGGACCTGGTTTATGTACATTAAATACTGTGAACTAATATGTTCGGGTATTTCGTTAATGGGGTGCCCCTGTAACACTTGATCCACAGTCCGTGCGGTCCAAATTCCTTGTTCGGCTGGCGACGTTAAATAACCCACATGAGCTAAGGTTCGTGAGGTTGAACTGGCACTAATAACAGGGATGTTAATATGTTGTTTAATGAAATTAAGCGCCATTTTATGGTCCAAGCCCTGAATGCCGCTTATGGTGTCTAATGCGATATAATCCTTGTTGTTATTGAACAGCGTCATCATAGCAAACCACTGCTGTGCATTATCTACCTGTCGGCTTTCAAAGTGTGCTGGACGTCTTTCCTTTATAAAATTTAATACCCTTGTGCTGGTATGGGTGTTACTAAATATCATACCCACTTCTTTACCTGCCCCCCAAGCGCGAATGGCTTTAGTTATATGCAAAATACCATCCATCTCTACGATGCCGGTGGCGTTGTCATAAGGGTAACCATAAATTGAGGCGTCTATATTAATGCCCATAAAAACGATGGGTGTTTGAGTGTTTTTGAAATACGGCGCTATGACTAATTTACTGGCATTATCTTCGGCGGCCACAATTAAATCGGGCTGGATCGTTTTTATAAATGCCAGGGCCTGATTAGTGGCTTGTTTCAATTTATCCGGTGTATTATTGAGCTTCGTATCCATATAGTGAACATGAATATTTGCATTGGCTTTAAGATTTTGTTTAAAGATTTTTAAACAGTCATCGGTCCATTCATAGCCAGCGTGATATGAGTTTAAATAGACTATTGAGAATGGCTTTGCATCCGCAAAACTGCTGCTAATGTGCAGGCAAGTTAACAACACAATAATAGGGGTTAAGGAAGGGTTAATACACATAGTTCAAGCATAGTTCAAATTAACAGCTTTACTATGGTAGGGGGGCCTACGGGGCGCTAGATAATCAAAGAAAAGGTGAGAGCGTGCACCCTCACCTTTACTGGATTATTTACGTGTTTTAGACACCCAAGCCCATGTCATTTCTGCTTTTATAGGCTCCACATTGGCTTCATCGGTAATTAATACCTCTACTACCACTTCGCCTTTCTCTTGAGTGCGGATTGTCTCAATCTGCTCATCACTTAATTTCGCCACGGCACGCATGTCACCGGTTGAGCGTTTAACGTAATCAATGTTCATTTTTTTAATCAGCGGCAGTTTGCTATCAGGTACACTCATGCCAAATACAAAGCCGGTGGCGGTCTCGGCCAATAACGCCATGGCGGCCGCGTGCACACCACCAATGTGATTTTGAACTTTCTTTTTGTTGCGAATACTCACCACACATTCGTTGTTGCTAAGGCTTTCAAAACGAATACCCGAATGCCCTGCATACTTAATGGTGGCACCAAAGACACGGCTCATGGCAAAACTACTGATGAAATCGGGCAGGTTATTAAGTTTAGTGGCGATGGTATTTAAGCGATTGGGTTTGCTCATGGCGATCTCTGTTCAATGCTGAGTGGTTTAAAAGTAGCGAGTTATTATGGCGGGCAGTGTAGCGGCGCCAGTGCGTACTGTGAATGACCAAATACAACAGATGTCACACCAAACATTGGCCTATTCGCTCAGCATGCAAATAATGCCGTCGCCTTTGCCCTGATACTTGTTAAATAGCTGGTTTAACGGCTGGGGCAACTGCTCTATTGTTAATAAGGAATAGCCTGCATTGTCATAGAAGGTTTCAAGGTGCGTGTAGGGAAAACAATAAATGGGATATTCTATCTTTTGGCGAACAAGTGTTAATAATTTTTTCCCTAGTGCCTGGCCACGTAATTCGCTTTTAACATACAAACTGCGTAACCAAAAATACCCATTGTAAGGGACTAAGCGTACAGCGGCGACAAGCTCGTCTTGCACAGAAATGATGAATACGCGTTCATCACCACTGGCGCTGCCTTTGTGTTTTTGACTACGATAAAATTTATTCACGGCACGAAAATTAGGCTGTGCCCATTCGCTTAATTCAAATTGGTTTTTCATGGCGGCAGTTTAACAAAAAATAGCACAAGAGAGCACGCTGGTTTATTTGTTTCACTATTTATAGAGCGTCTTTATTTAAACAGCGTGTTTAAACCCGCACCTCTAAAATTCATGTCTAAAAATCCATCTCTAAAAATCGTGGATCAGTTGACTCCTCTTTAATAATGCCGCGCAACTCCTTAATTTCAGCTTTTAGGCTTTGGTTGCTATCAAATAGCGTTTTATATTGTCCACGGTAATCTTCTTGCCATACACGGCTGCCTTTCACCATGCGTGACAAGCTGATCAAGCCGTTACGGGTAACCGCCAACTGCTTATCTATGTTGGCGCTTTGTTTATCTAGAATGTGCAGTGCGGTGGTTAAATCTCCCTTAGCGGCTTCAAGGTCCAAGGTGCTGACCTTACTCACCAGTAAGTGATGCTCTTTGGTTAAACTTTTAAGGTTAGTGACCACCACCTCTTGCTGCATAGTGAGTTGTTCAACATTGAATTGGGTCTCAGTGAAGGTGGTTTCAAGGGTGCCTAGCCGCATATTGGTGAGAATCATGCCGGTAATCAGCGAGCTTATGACGCCCATATACAAGCTAACCTTCAATACAAGAATAAAGGTGGCACTTTTATAGAATGGTTCGCCCTTGGGTGCATCAGATTCGCTATCTGGGTCTCGATCAATGAGTTTTTCGTCCTTGCTGGCCACTATGCACTCCCTGTGTTTTTGGCATGACTTATTGAACAGTGTAGACAATGACGGGCGTTGTATCCATTTTACGTACTGTGGGGCGGCTCAGGCCCTGTATTTGACGTTTTCTAACCAGATTCTGGCATAGGCACACCCTATTATTCTTAGCCTTAAGTGAACTCAATGATAACAATCAAAAATAATAGGGTGACTCCATGAAGACGCTAAAACACCTATCAGTGGCCGCTCTGGCTACTTTAACGCTAAGCGCTGGACTGTTAAGTAGCCCAGCTCTTGCTAAAAAGAACCCTGATGCCAGCTTAAGCAGTGAACAGGTAAAGGCACGCGATAACATTGGCAAAGAAAATTGGGCCTATTCACTGGGTATTCAGGCCTACATTTATGGCCTACCTTTGAAGGTATTTGATCGTGAGCGTCGTTTACGTTTAAACAAAAAGAAGCTGGCGTATGTGATGGCTAAAGAAATATGCCCCTGTGCCCCCCTTAATACCTTTGGTCATATGACTAAATTAGCTACCTCGGCCGATGATCTGCCTTACACCCCTAACAACGATACTATTTACAGCGGCATTTTATTAGAGCTTAAAAATGAGCCTATTATTGTGACGTTGCCCGATGTAGGTGCGCGTTATTGGTCGGCTCAGATCGCCGACAGTTATCTAGAGAACCTGCCGTATCTTGGCAGTCGAGCCAGTGGCGGTAAGGGCGGTAACTACATGTTTGCCGGTCCAGATTGGCAGGGTAAGGTACCTGCAAACGTCACGTTACGTCGCATGCCCACCAATAGCGGTGTCATTGCCCTGCGATATGGTGCGGTTAAAGAAATACCAGGGGATGTGGCGGCGGTTAGAAAGATTCAAAAGCAGGTGCACACTACTGGTTTAAGTTTTTGGCATAAAAAAGACGGTTTTGGTCAGGTCAAAAACATTACTATGAAGCGTAAAGCGTATCAGGGTGAACTGGCTTACTTTGAACAAATGGCCGATCTTTTGGCTGAAAACCCACCTCGTAAAGAGACCCGTAACTCAGTAGGCATGTTTCAAAGTATTGGTATTGAATTAGGTAAACCCTTTAATGCCGCCGCATTAGACCCCGCCATTGTGAAGGGTTTAAAACGTGCTATTAATGACGCGCCCGACATTATGAAGTGGAAAGTAAAATATCGCGGTACTGCGTATGCCACACGCTGGAATAATTTACATGAAGGCACCTACGGTTTTCATTTTATTAACCGCGCCGAAGGAGCACTAGAAGGCTTACTAGTACACAACCGTGAAGAAGGGGTGTATTTCAGCACCTACGAAGATGGCAAAGGCCAGTTACTAGACGGCAGCCAAAAATATGTGATGCATTTTGAAAAAGACGAATTGCCTAAACTGCAAGACAAGGGCTTTTGGTCGTTAACCATGTACGGCACTAACTTTCAGTTAGTGGATAATGAAATAGACCGCTTTGCCATTGGTGATCGCACCCCAGATATGAAGTACAACCCAGACGGCTCACTTACTATTTATGTGCAAAATAAAGCGCCTAAGGGGTATGAGTCTAATTGGTTGCCGACGCCACCTAGCGGCCTTTTTCGCATTAACTACCGTATTTATTTGCCTAACGAAGAAACCCGTAACCCTGAAACCTTGTCTAAATTTATTCCCGGTTTGCAAAAAGGTAACGTACAACTGTAGATGTATGTCCAAGGATGGACGGTATAGCGCGGTGGCAGGGTCGTGACAGGATGTCACTTATCAGAACAATGCATGGAGCAATTGTCGAATGCCAAGGAGCGTATATGTCCATGGATGGACGGCAGATTTTTGCTCTCGGCAATTGCTCCCTGCATTGCTCTATCAAGTACATCCATGTACTAGCATGCAAAATCGGCATTCCCCACATCCATGTGGGTCGTATAGCGCGGTGGCAGGGTCGTGACAGGATGTCACTTATCAGAACAATGCATGGAGCAATTGTCGAATGCCAAGGAGCGTATATGTTCAGGTGCACTGTATGCAATAAATGCAGAGCCTGTCTTTAGGGTATGCCCAAGTATCTTGAATATGTGAGCCCCCTCCCTCCGCATATATTACTTCGCTATTAATAACTTTTTTTTAAACGCTGCTGATTATATTGCAGTGTCTTGATGTGGCGTTTAAGGCCCATCAAACAAGATTATCAGTCCCCCTGATCCAAAATACCTATAAATTTAGTTAAGCACCCTCATATTATGAGATATGTACATATACTTAAATTACCCAAGGAAATTTCTCATAAGGGTGGTTAACAGTGAAGTACCCTCTTATAGGTTTCATATGAAACTAGGCTTCGATTCTCAGTCAAATGATTCAACTTCTAAATATGGCGTTTTAACCACTAAATTTGGTTTGTTTTTCTTTTTGCTGGTTGTTCCTTTTATTGTGTTTTGGGGGAACAGTATGATCTCTCAATATGAACAAATTCAAACCTTACAAGAAAGAACCGTCAACCTTGACGTTATTAAAAACTTTAATGAGTTAATTGAGCTAGCTGAAGAGTATCGAGACTACAGTATCGTGGCTTCCTACGGTCATGACCAAAAAGCCATCGATCAGTATTTTGATCATAAAAGTCAGTTAATGCTTAAGCTTACGCAAAGTAAAAAGCAGAGTTCTCTAAGTGCCAGTGCTTATTTTAGTCAAACATTATTGTCTCAGGTTGAAGATCGACTTAAATTACTGAATATAAATGTAGGGCTAGAGATGGGGGCTGAAACAATTACCTTTGATCAGCATCACCAACTGGTTCGTGAGATATATAAAATACAGGCAAGGTTTGCAGATCAAGGCGGACTTTTTTTTGATGATGATAGCATGTCTATTCAACTGTTATTTTTTGCATTAGAGGAGTTAAAAGAACTTTATTACTTTACTGGGCTTGTTAGAGCCTATGGAAGTTATTTTGTAAGTCGCGGTTACGTCACGTCAAAAGGCGGTGAGCAACTTGAAATAGCATTTGATAATTTATCGGTATTTTCTGATGTATTACCCAAAAAATTTATCGACATTATCGCTCTTGATACTACAGATGATATAGAGGTTACCAGTTCTATTAATAAGTTTAGTCATGTCTTACAACTGGCAAACTACCTTGACGAACAGATTATTCAAAGTGATGACATAAAATTAAATTGGATCGAATATTTTAATACTTCTTCCAATGACATTAATCGTTTACAAGAGATTAGACACGATATTCTTAACGTGGTTTCTAATCGGTATGCATATAAAATTAACGAGTTAAAGAATCTTCAGTTGTATTACATGTTGGGATTTCTGCTGATATTGTCAATTGTTGTATATATTTATTTCCTTGATCGAAAAGAAACAGAATTTAAGGTGTTAGTGCAAAAAGATCGGATGATAGCTGAAGCGGCTACTCTGGCAAAAAGCGAGTTTCTTGCCAATATGAGCCATGAAATTCGAACTCCTATTAATGGTGTGATGGGAATGACTGAACTTTTGGGGGGCACCAAATTAGATGAAGAGCAAAAGCAATATTTGTCGACAATTAAAATATCCAGTCAATCCTTATTGGCGATTATTAATGATATTTTAGATTATTCAAAAATAGAGGCTGGAAAACTTGAAATAGAATCTATTAGCTTTAATGTTTTAGAGCTGGTAGAAAATTGTTTGGTTATTTTTACGGCCAACGCCAAAAAAAAGCAGATTCAACTTTCTTGTGATATCGATAGCGGTATTCCTGCGTCAGTATTAGGCGACCCAACCCGTATTCGACAGATTTTACTTAATTTTATTAGTAATGCCGTTAAATTTACCAGCGAGGGCGGTATTGACGTAAAGGTGAGTATTGAAGAGCTCAATGCCCGTAAATATCTGAAATTCTCGGTCCTTGATAGTGGTATTGGCATTAAAGAGGGTGAAGCTGATTTATTGTTTTCGGCGTTTGAGCAAGCTGATTCTTCCACCACAAGAAAATACGGAGGAACCGGGTTGGGGTTGGCTATTTCGAAAAAATTAGCCTCTCTTATGAAGGGTGATATTGGCGTTAAAAGTAGGGTGATTGGCGGCTCAGATTTTTGGTTCACCTTACCATTGCAAAAATCAGACAAAGAAATGGCAGGCACATGGCAGCACCTGGACACTAAATCGGCCTTGGCTAGCAGTATTGATCTGTCCCAAATTAACGTTTTAGTGGCAGAGGATAATAAGGTTAATCAAATGGTGATTAAAGGCCTTTTAAAGCGCCTTAAAATGACGTGTGTATTAACCGATAATGGTGAGCAAGCCATGACTCAGTTTTGTGAGAATCAAGGTGTTTATGATTTACTATTAATGGATTGGGAAATGCCTGTTTTAGATGGCATCAGTGCCACCCGTAAAATACGAGAATGGGAGAGTGTGCGCGATCTTGGAAAAATTCCTATTATTGCCCTGACTGCCCATGCCCTAAAAGGATATGAAGAAAATGCACTGAATGCAGGAATGCAGGGGTTTTTAACAAAACCAATCGATATTGTAGAATTAGAAGAAATGATTGTTAAGGTATTAAAATATGAAAAATAATATTTATATTAATGGGCTAATGAAATGTAAATTGCTTGTGATACTTTTTACTCTTTTACATGTATTAGAATTACAGGCCGCTGTGCCACTAGATCAAGCTAAAAGACTTAACAGTGATTTAACACCGATAGGGGCCATTCGAAAAGGCAATACTGATGGCAGTATTCCTGCTTGGAGCAATAAAAAAAATGATAAAATCAGTCATAGTCAATGGCTAAGGGCCATTGAAAAAGAACCCCCACTTTTTGTTATAGACCATTCAAATATTGATATTCACCGTCGTTTTCTTAGTATTGGTTTGCAAGAACTAATAGCGGCCTACCCTGATTCATTTAATATTCCTGTGTACCCATCACATCGAACAGCTGTTTATCCACAATGGCTGTACAACAACGCTTATAAAAATGCACTTGAAGCCAAGATCAGTAAAGATGGTGAGGAGGTAACGTTTGCGTGGCAAGGCACGCCATTCCCTATTCCTGCAAGCGCCAAAGAAGTCATGTGGAATCATCAATTAAGATGGAAGGGCCTATTTTTTAAATTAGACACCATTGAAAGTATTATTGGCAGTGATGGAAATTACAATATCATTAAAAATATGTTGGAGGTGTACTCCGTTTATCACAATAAAAATCGTGAACCTAAAATCGATGATTGGCGTTATGTATTTTATCTGTCTTATATTAGGTCCCCAGCGAATATAGCAGGGGGTGCCTACCTTTCTCATGAAACCATGAAGCCTGTAAAAAAACCACGCCAATCCTGGATGTATCTGGCAGGGCAGCGACGATTAAGGCGCTCTCCTGTTATGGGTTACGATGCGCCAACCTTTACTTCGGATGGACTTAGAATGATGGATGAAGTAGATATGTTTAACGGTGCCATGGATCGATACGATTGGGTATTGAAGGGCATTAAAGAAATGTATATTCCATATAATAATGGAGTGTTGCAGAAAGCATTAAAGAGTCATGACAAATTATTTACACCTCACCATATCAATCCTAAGTATACTCGTTATGAAAAACACAGAGTTTGGGTGGTGGATGCTGTTTTAAAAGCGGGTAAAAAACACATTTATAATCGTAGAACGTTTTATATTGATGAAGATACTTGGGGTGTAATATTATCGGATATTTATGATGATAAAGGCCGTTTATGGCGTGTACCGCAACGCTATGCTGTATATTATGAAGATGTATCGGTCATCATGACGGCACTGGATTCATTTAGTGATTTAAAGAAAAAATATTATTATATTCAGGGAATGCCAAAAGATAAAATTGAGCACTCCATGTCCCCTCCTTCCAGTGGCTATTTTTCACCCACTAACGTCAGAGCCAGAATGCACCACTAATTAATATAAAACAGGTAACGCTGTTAAATATTATAAAATTAATGCTGTGATACGGACGATTTTTTTCGGTGAAATGATGGCGAGAAACCATGCCATCGTTGATACGAGCGCGATAACGATGTGGAGTCTTTATATCCCAGCATCTGGCTTACCTCAAAAATACTAATAGAGGTTTTAGTCACAAAGTGCTCAGAAAAATTTCGCCGAGTCTCTTCTAGTATGTGAGTAAAACTGGTGGCGTGTTGTGCTAATTTTCTATGCAAAGTGCGAGTGTGCATATTTAAAGTATTAGCCACCACTTTAATGCTGCAGTCCCCGGTAATCATCCCTAAGGTAATGGCCTGCTGAGTTTGCTCGGTAATGGATTTTTGATTTGCAATATACATTTCAGCGACCTGACTTTCTAAAGCCTGCCTGTTTTCCTCGCAGGCTCTTTCTATGGGCATAATTGCATCTTTACTGGCAATGGCGATGCCTTGAAATTCTTGATTAAAATACAGCGGGCAATTAAAAGCAGCGTGATAGGGCTGTGGGTCGGCGGGTTTATGAGTGAAATACACGCCACTAGGTTGCCACTGATTCCCGCAAATGGAACGTGCAATTTTAACAATTTCATGCAGGGATATATCTTGTGCCTGCACACTGAAAAAAGGTTCAGGCAAATAAACGTCGCGAATTAAAAAGTGATCATGTGCGCCAATTTCAATTCTAAAAAACTCACCTTGCGAGACCATATTAAAATAGCGAATAAAGGTAGTGGCCGCTTCTTCTAGGGTAGAGCAATTAAGGGTTAGTTGCCCCAAACTGCCCAGCATCGCAATATCGTTATACTGGCCTAATAATAATCCAAAATGTTGGCAGCGAGTGGCCTCAGCGGCGGCTTCTAGTAAGTCACAATACGTCTCGTGGCTGAGTGATGTGTGTGAGTGGGTTAAATCGTTTAAGTCAAAACCCACACTGCGGGCGATGTCGGCTGCGCAAGCTCCCAGAGCTTCAACCTGCTGGCTAAAATACATCAGCGAGCCGTATTCAGTGCGAAGGTCAGAGGGCACAGTCAAAGCGAATTCCTAATGTGAGCGGTATGGGTCAAACCTATATGGCTAAAAGCGCATCAGTTAAGATAATACTCTACCTTTAATGTCTTCAAATGCCAACTATGGGCAACCCGCTTGGGCTATATTTGCTGGTCTAAAGAGCTCCAATAAAACTATAAATATAAAAAAAGGCCAAATTTCATGACTCTCCTTAGAGATTATAGCGCCCGCATCTTGTCCATATTAAGGCCCATAAAAAGGTCAAAGTTAGCGGTATTACCCTGGATATTTACCGTGAGCTTATGCCTAGTAAATACGGCAGCGGCGGCCCCTAGCGAACGCCAGTTAACCTTATTCAGTAATAATTGCCTGCAGTGTCATGCCGCCCCCCACATCAGTGCACCCCAGTTAGGTAATCCGAGCGACTGGGAAGACATTAATGCCCAAGGTGAAGAAACGGTCTTAAAGCATGTGGCAGAGGGTATGGGGGGAATGCCACCGCTGGGTTATTGCAGCGCCTGTGATGAACAGGATTTACGACAACTTATTTATCTAATGACTGGTATGCAGCCCTCTATAAAGTCCTCCACACAGCATTCGAAGGAATCACTATGAAACGCCGTCAGTTTATTCAGGGTTCACTAGCCATAGGAGCCACAGCTACCTTTGGCGGTATTGCTGGGTGCGGTGCTAAAGGCACAGAACCACAAACGCCGATTCCATTTAAAGCCGGCCGACCGCTGCCTTGGGTGAATTGGGCGGGTAATCAATCGTGTTTGCCTAAATGGCGGCATGCGCCAAGCAGCGAAGACGAATTATTAGCCGTTTTAAAATCCGCCAAAGGCAATGTGCGCGCAGTGGGGGCAGGGCATTCCTTTAGTGCGGTGGTGCCCACTAACGATACCCTTATCTCTACTGATCTTTTGTCAGGATTAGTAAGTCACGATTCAAAAAAACGTCAAGCGACGCTAAAAGCGGGCACCCGTTTAAATGCTTGCGGTCCAATTTTAGAGTCTATTGGTCAGGCGCTGCCTAATATGCCAGACATGGATTACCCCTCTTTGGGTGGTGCGTTGGCCAATTCGGTACATGCAACGGGGGTAGATTATAAATCCATGTGTGGTTACATCGAGAGCTTAAAGTTAGCCACCGTAAACGGCGATTTAATTGAATGCAGTAAAACCAAAAATCCTGAAATATTTCAAGCCGCTAAAACCCATATAGGCTCTTTAGGGGTGGTGACCGAATACACCCTGCAAAACCAAGAGCGTTTTGACATTACCGAAGTGAACAGCATCGAGCCCCTAGAACATGTGTTTGAGAACATGGATGTTTTGTGTAAACAAAGCCGTCACTTTGAATGTTACCTTATCCCTTATGCGTCGGAGTGCATAACCGTAACCACTAATTTGGCAAAGGCGGGGGATGTAAACGTGGGTCACGATGATCCACAAGCGGTGAATACCTTGCGCAGTGTATTTGAAGCCACCAGTTGGATACCTAAGGTAGGAGCCAACCTATATGGTTTTGCGTTATCTAAGGCGTTAGGGGCTGAAGCGGCGACAATTCGCACTGGGCCATCTTATAAAGTATTTCCCCACGAACGTACTGTGCGTTTTCGGGAAATGGAATACACAGTACCAGCCGAAGTGGGCGTGGCGTGTGGTCGTGAGATTATGGAGTCCATCAAAAAGAAAAAACTACCGTTAAGTTTTCCCATTGAATTTAGATACGTGAAAGGCGATGACATTTGGTTGTCTATGTTTGAAGGGCAAGATGGTTGCTCTATTTCAATTCATCAATATGGTGACCTAGAGTACAAAAAAATATTTGCCGAAATAGAACCCATTTTTTGGAAGTACGGCGGTCGCCCCCATTGGGGAAAAATTCATACCCTAAAAGCCCCACAGCTTGCCAAATTGTACGGTCGTCATTGGCAGGATTTCCATGAAGTACGTAAGTCATTGGATTCAACGGGTAAATTTATGAATGCGCACTTAAAAGATATTTTTGGAGCTTAACATGGTATCAAGACGCACAGTATTACTAGGCGCGGCAGGCGTGGTGGCAGCGGCTGCGGTGGGTAAACCAAGTGACAAGGGTGGCCTTTATAGTCCGTACTTTTCAAAAATGAATAACACCTTACGCAATCATGGTATTGGCTCTCCGGTGTTAGTGATTGATTTGGATATACTGGATCGTAATATTGACCTAGTAGCGAAGTCGGTGGCGGTTAAGCCTGCAAAAAATTACCGCGTGGTGACTAAGTCTATTCCCAGTCCGCAGCTAGTAGACTACGTATCTAAGCGCGCCAATACCCAATCACAAATGGTGTTTCATATTCCATTTTTGCAGGCCATGGCAAATGGCCAACCCAATACTGATATTTTGATGGGTAAACCCATGCCGGTGGCGGCGGCAAATCAGTTTTATACCGAGCATGCATCCCCCTTTGATCCAGCCAAACAGTTGCAATGGCTAATTGATACTCCACAGCGCTTAAAACAATATTTAACATTGGCGCAAAACAAAAATGTAAAAATGCGCATTAACTTAGAGTTAGATGTGGGTTTACACCGTGGTGGCTTTGAAGCAGACGCCATGTTAAGTGAAGCCCTCAGTATAATTAACCAGCATCCAAAACATTTAGAGTTTTCCGGCTTCATGGGCTACGACGCGCACTTAATGGGCATTCCCAGTTTTTTAGCTAAACGTGAATTACCTAAAGTTAAACAGCGTTATCAAGCGTGTATTACGTTATTAAAAGATCAGTTTCCAAGTTTAGTGAACGATAATTTGTGTTTTAACGGCGCAGGCAGCCCTACGTTTAGGCATTACGAAGGGGATGATTTAGTGACCGAGATTTCAGCCGGCTCATGTTTAATGAAACCCACTCATTATGATTTAGGCATTTTAGAGGACTTTGAAGCAGCCGCTTTTATTGCTTCCCCGGTATTAAAACGTTTGCAAGGTGCCCGATTACCCGCTCTGGGTTGGAGTGGCTCACTGATTCGTGGTTGGGATAAAAATCAAACACAAATGTATTTTTGTTACAGTGGTAATTGGTTGGCCAGAAACGAGTCGCCGCCGGGATTACAACCTCACTTTGCGTATGTAAGTTCTAACCAGCAAGGCTATTCGGCTTCAGACTCGGTAAGCATAGACATAGATGATTTTATCTTTTTACGCCCCACTCAATCCGAAGCCGTGCTGTTGCAGTTTGGTGATTTGGTTTTAGTGCGCGGTGAAAAAGTAGTGGACCGCTGGCCTGTTATTTCAGCTTCCCATGTTTGAATCTACTATAGGAAATCGCTGGTCGCTGTTTGATGTGTATCCAAAACTTCAGCGGCGCCTAGCGCCCATTGTTTTGTGCGAGTTACCCACAAGCGTGCAATCTCTTAATACGTTAAGTGAGCACGCTTGGGTAAAAAGAGATGATTTAACCCATAAACGTTACGGCGGTAATAAAACCCGTAAATTTGAATTTATTGCGGCGCAGGTATTAGCGGCCAATAAAAAACACGTAGTGACCTTGGGTGGCACGGGTACCAATCACGGTGTCGCCACGGCTATGGTATGTCAGCAGCTAGGATTAAAATGCACGGTCATTACCTTTAACCAGCCAGATTCTAAGTTTGTACAAAAAAACCAAACGTTCATGAGGTATTTTGGCGCAAAAATAATTAATGCGGGGTCGGTAGCACTGGCGGCTCTGCGCTTTTATGTAAACCCGTGGCGTCTTCACAAAAATTACTATTTTTTACCCGGTGGTGGTGCCATTCCCGTGGCCACTATGGCGTATGTAAATGCCGCGTTTGAGTTAAAGCGTCAAATTGATGAACAGCAGTGCCCTAAACCGGCTGAAATATATTTACCGGTTGGCAGTGCCTCTACGCTGGCGGGGTTAACGTTGGGCTGTGCATTGGCGGGATTAAAAACTAAGGTCATTGGTATTAGAGTACTGGATGCAAAAATAGGCCCAGTTGAAACCTGTACCGAGTCGGTGGTGATAACATTAATGGCGCAGGCTCGGGAATTATTGTTGCAGGATTACCCACAGGCGATAAAAGAACTGCCCCGTGTGATATTGCGTTCTGATTTTTTTGCACCCGGTTATGGTGTATTAACACCTGCCACCACTGACACCATGAAACAAGCGCAAACGCTGGGCTTAACACTTGAGCAAACCTACAGTGGAAAAGCGTTTGATGCGTATTTACAGGCCGTTAAAACCACCCGTAAACCCATTCTCTATTGGGCCACTTATAATTCCAACCCAGAACCTGTTAATTTAAAAGATTGAAGCGGGTTAAAAAATAGTGAAAGTGATAGCGTTTAACAATTTTGAATGTTTAGTGTTAGGTAGGAAGGGAAGGCTCACTGCATTTAAGTGAGTGAGCCTAATATTTAAATGCGTTGACTTATGACTCCTCTATAACAAACGGGTCACTAAATAACTCAGATGAAATAAAAGTATCATCTGTGAGAGTGTGTAAAAAATCTTCTAGTTGTTGTTTTTGCAAGTCTGTCAAATTTAGTTGGCTGGGCTGGCCTGTCGCTGGGTCTTTTAACGCATCGGCCAAAATAGGGTGGTTTTGAACACCGCTATTATAATGTTCAATAACATCGGCCAGGGTGGCTAAACGACCATCGTGCATATACGGCGGGCTTAGTTCAACGTTACGCAGTGAGGGCACTTTAAATTCGCCGTTGCCTGCACCGGCATCTACGGTGGTTAAATCCAAGCCAATATTGTGCGCTTTATCGGTAACTTGTACCGCTGTTTTATGGCAGCCACCACAGCCCAGTCCGCCTTCAGGTGGCGGCGATTCAAATAACTTTCGACCGGCCTCTTCATTTACGGTTAAAGCATGGCTTAAATCGTTGGTTTGTGTAGCCGTGGCCAGTGCAACATCGTAGGGACTTTGGTAAGACACCATAGCGCGATTAAACTGGGCAAGCGCTAACGCAATACGCGCAGAGGTAATTTCGTCACTGCCAAAAGCGGCGGTAAACAATGCAGGGTAATACGAAATCTCAGCCAATTTCGGTACTAAGACATCAAGGGTCATGCCCATTTCGGTGGTGTCTTGTATCGGCATCAGCACTTGATCTTCAAGTGTGTCGGCCCGTTCATCCCAAAAAAAGTGTCCCGACTGATAAAAACGATTATTAGATAAAGACATAGAATGACGTCCGGTAAGTCCGCCCTGAAAACCTTCACTTAAAACAGCCGTATCCGAAAACCCAGTGCTTTGCTGGTGGCAACCCGCGCAAGCAATAGCATCGTTTATAGAAAGCGCTTTATCATAAAATAACACTCGGCCTAAAGTGGCCCCCGCATTGGTGATGGGGTTATTGGCAGGGGTATTATCTTGGGA
>MAAA01014002.1_pt1 | contig 60515 bp, 56 predicted proteins | sample 1115971 | NCBI WGS metagenome assembly MAAA01 (sample SAMN04961123, study PRJNA320927) | seawater metagenome | isolation source: sample BD02T6 sea water enriched with oil for 6 days | place: USA:Gulf of Mexico | collected 2013-07-27 | reverse complement strand
GTTGAAGTAATGGTTCTTGATATTGACGAAGAGCGTCGTCGTATCTCTCTAGGTGTTAAGCAGTGTCAAGTTAACCCGTGGGAAGAGTTCTCTGGTAAGTGCGAAAAAGGCGAAAAGATTAGCGGTAAGATCAAGTCTATCACTGATTTTGGTATCTTCATTGGTCTAGACGGCGGCATCGACGGTTTGGTTCACTTGTCTGATATTTCTTGGAACGAAACCGGTGAAGAAGCCGTTCGTAACTACAAGAAGGGTGACGAGCTAGAAACAATCGTTCTTTCTATCGACCCTGAGCGCGAGCGCATCTCCCTAGGTGTTAAGCAGCTAATCAGTGATCCTTTCAATGAATACGTAGCCGAGAACGATAAAGGCAGTGTAATCAAAGGTAAAGTGATTTCAGTTGATGCGAAAGCCGCAATCGTTGAGCTTGCTGAAGGTGTTGAAGCAACGCTTAAAGCCTCTGAAATTAGCAAGGATCGTGTAGAAGATGCACGTAACGCGCTTAAAGAAGGCGAAGAAGTAGAAGCTAAGATCATCGTTGTTGATCGCAAAAACCGTACTATTGCCCTTTCTATTAAGAGCAAAGACGATGTAGAAGAGAAAGAAGCCGTTAAAGCGCATAGCCAAAAAGCAGCGCCAGAAGCAGCCGGTCCAACCACCATTGGTGATTTGATCAAAGAGCAGCTTAAATCTAAAAACGATTAATAATTGTTAGTAGTATTTGAGTTATAAAAAACCCGGCCTAGGCCGGGTTTTTTGGTATTAAGAGTGGCAATAAAAACTCAACATAATAAAATCTATGTAATTTAAGTTTGGCATGACTCGAGGTGCGATTTGGATATTTTGTTTGTTTCTTCAAAGGGGTCGCAGTACCGATATTATAATGCGTTAAGCAGGGCTGTTTCCCTCTCCTCTAGGGTTGTAACTCTTTTCCCTGGTTTTGGTATAAAGGTATTTAATACTGGTTTATCCTCGGAGGTTATTAAGCAGGGGTTGGATTTTCATCTAAAAAGGAAGCTTCGTAAGTATAAGCAAGGCTCTCCATCTTCTTTTATCTGGGGATTGTATGCTTGTTTTTCTGCCATATACTTTTCCCTTATATACCTAAAATTCAGATATTACCTTAAGCATACTAACCCTAAAGTTATATGTATTTGGAATGGGCATCGACTGCCTGAAATGGCCGTTAAGCTTGCCGCTAGGGGGCAGGGTATTAAAATTGCTTATTTTGAGAATGGACTTTTACCGAATACTACGACCATGGATTTTAATGGGGTGAATGCCCTTGGTTCGTTGCCTAAAAATAAAGAGTTTTATTTAGAGTATGGGGTGGATGGAGGAAGCTTAAGTTTAGCCGATACCAATTTAGTAGTGAGAGGCTCTCATAAAAGAAAAAAAGCTGTTAAACACGGCGATTTAAATTCTGAATTAAAATATATATTTATACCTTTTCAGGTAAATTTTGATAGATAGCCAGGTAATTATTAACTCGCCAAGAGTGAGTTCAATGGAGGCGTTTTATGAGTATTTATTTGACGTAATTGAATGCATTGAAGATAAGGATATTGTTTTTGTAATTAAAGAGCACCCATCTGATTCTAGAGTATATAGCGAATTTCATGCAAGGCACCCTAGGATTATATTTACCAATAATAATACTGAAGATCTAATTCGTGATGCTCAGGCAATAATAACGCTTAATTCAAGTGTGGGGATAGAAGCGGCCATGTTAGAGAAAAAGGTGATTGTATTAGGGGATGCGTGTTATGCGGTTGATGGAATGACCTTAACAGCTGCCCCTGGAAAAGAGTTGGTTGAAGTAATTAATGATTCGGCTATGTGGGAGCCTGACTTGGGTGTGACGCGTTCGTTTTTCGCTTATTTAACGGAAGAGTACTGCCTGCCGGGTGCTTGGCAAAACCAAATTGATGCTGTTGATGGTAAGCATTTAAAAGTATTTGAGAGTAAAATTACAAGTTCGTTTTAACTGGACAGTACCTTTTAGTCGCTTTGATGAAGGTAGTGGAAGGTGGGATGGCTGATTTTTCGCCGGTTGTTGGTTGTGTGGTATTGGCTAATAAAATAAAAATATATTATAAATCACCTCTTGATGCACTTAACCTACCTATACTTAAAGAGTTGGTGATGGATAAAGTTATCGCTATATTGTGCCTTGGCTAATTTTGTTTTCTATGTTGCTAAGTTTGGATCTTTATAATATTTGGGTAAGAGTGAGTTTGTGAAAGTTTTTTTTGACGTACAGGAAATGTATTACTTACCTCAGTTTGCTCCAATTAAAGCGGAGCTCGAGGGGCGAGCTGCAGATGTTACCTTCGTGATTTACCGAGAAGGAGAGGGTGTGCGTCAGAACGCTTTGGTTGATTCTGCTTGTGCTGGCTCAAAAGTAGAGTGGGTGAATGATGAGCCTGAGGCTAGGGCGTTGTACTTGAAGCGGCAGCCGGATTGGTTAATTATTGCCAATATGTTTCCAAATTTGGATGAAATACATAAAAATACTAAAACGGCATTGGTGAGTCATGGTATTGGTCCAAAAGCCTGCTTTTACGATGTTTCAGATTCTGCAACCAGTGTGCGTTTTGTAGAGGGACCATACCGTACTGAGCGCTTAAAAAAAATGTACCCAAAGCAAGCCTTTGTTGATACTGGTTATGCTAAGTTAGATCCTATTGTTAATGGCGAAATGAAAGATCTTAAGCCATCCAATTGGGGTTTGGATGATGGTAAAAAAACCATTCTGTATGCGCCAACTTTTTACCCTAGTAGCATAGAATGCTTACCAAAAAGCTTCCCTGAGGAGTTTAGTGAATATAATGTGATTTTAAAGCCTCATTATTTTTCTTTGGCCAATAAAAAATATAAAAAACAAAGGCAATTATTAAAAAATTGGGGAGAGTCTGGCAACGTGTACTTGGCCGGCTTGAATGAGGTGAGTATTGTCCCCTTTATGGCGGTGGCTGATGTGTTAATTAGTGATGCTTCTTCGACGTTATTTGAGTTTGCTGCATTAAATAAGCCTGTTGTGTGGTGTGATTTTTATAAGTTGCGCTGGGGGTATCGCGGATTGTTAAAGTACCGATTTAAGAGACGCATGGATAAAGATTTATATAAATACGCAAACATTGCCATACATGCCAGGACCAGTGAAGAGTTAAAGAGGTGTGTGGATAGTCAAATACAAAACCCGGGTGAATTCTCGCAACAGCGACAGCATTGTGCGTTGGCATTGGCTGGTAAAGTGGATGGTCAGTGCAGTGAGCGAATAGTAGATTACATCTTGAGTAATAAATAACTGAGTAGTAAGTGAGTATGATAAAGCGCGTAATCACCTTTGGTACATTTGATGTGTTTCATATAGGTCACATTAATATATTAGAGCGAGCTAAAAAGCAGGGAGATTACTTGGTAGTAGGGGTGTCATCTGATAAGTTGAACTTTGAAAAAAAGCAACGTTACCCCGTTTATCCTCAAAATCAAAGAGTTAGAATACTAGAGTCCTTACGCTTTGTTGACGAGGTATTTATTGAGGAGTCTTTAGAGCTAAAGGCGCATTATATTCAGCAATTTAAAGCAGATGTGCTTGTTATGGGGGATGACTGGGCGGGTAAGTTCAATGAAATGCAGGAATACTGTGAGGTCGTGTATTTGCCCCGTACTCCGTCTATTTCTACCAGTGAGATAATTGAGATTGTTAAAGCCATCTGACTTAAAACCATTTCTATATTTTCTATAAAGTCAGCTATTAATTGGGTGTTAGGTTTAGCATTGGCTCCAGAAAGCTCAGCTTAATAACGTTAATTAAGTACTTCTTTGTGGCGTTGATAGATATGTTCGAGGATTATAATGAGAATGTTTGCTTAGGTGTAAGTTTAATTGATAATGCTTGGCATGTTCTTGAGGAGTGTTGGTAGGTGCTAGTATAAAATTTTTAGATTAACAGAAAGATTGATGGATTTCTCGGCGCGTTCATAAAATCACAGCTATAACTAAGCATGGCTGTGTGTGTTATATGAAATTTATTATAGTTTGCTATTCATGCAGCCAGTTTACCTAGATTAAAGTCAGTGTGGGGCTTAAGTTAAATTATCTGGGAGTTTAAAAATGTAAGGTTGTATCTCACTGGGGGGGGGTAATGGTTGGTTGTTTGCGGCTATCAGTAATGTACGGTTAAATTTGAGTATGGTAGTTAGGTTGCAGGTAAATAATGAAAAAAATCGGTTTTTGTTTTTTAAGTCATCAGGCCCATGTTAGGCATCAATTACCTATTGCAGTTGAATTTTCTAAATTATATCCAGAATTTCAAGTTGATCTGCTGGTGACGTCAGACGCTGTGCTGGCTGAAGTTAATGAAAATTTAAAAGATTTATCGGGTTTTAATCTTAATATTAATATGTTGTCCGGCACATTATTAAAAACGCTAGTAGGGAAGGTTAAGGGGAGGCTTTACCCAAACATCAAAAACGTTATTAATAATAATGAAAAATTATTTTTTAATTATGATGCACTTGTTACTCCTCATCATACCCTCGATAGAGTAATGGAGTTGGATGTTAACAGGGTTATACAGTATATCTGTACCTTTCACGGTGCGGGTGATGGTGAGGTAGGTTTCGATAAGCGTTTCTCGGCTTATGATCTGTTGTTGACATCAGGTAGGGATATTGATAGACGTCTGCATCGCGAAGGCATTGTACACCTTGGTAATGAATCGAAAATCACGGGCTATACTAAGTTAGAGAATATAAAGACATCTGACTTTAAGTGTTTTAATAACGATAAACCTATCTTTTTATATAACCCTCATTATGAACCACGTTTAACTTCTTGGGGTAAATGGGGGCAGGAAGTCTTACGATATTTTTCTGATCAGGATAAATTCAACTTAATATTTTCACCTCATGTGAAGTTGTTTAATGGAAAATCACCTAGTTATTTAAATAAATATGCTAATAGCGATAGCGTATATATAGACATAAATAGTGGGCGTATGATGGATGCAACCTATACAGCGCAGGCTGATGTATATTTAGGGGATGTGAGTAGTCAGGTTTATGAGTTTTTGTATTTTAAAGAAAAGCCCGTTATATTTTTAAATGCACAAAATGTAAAGAATTGGCGGGATGATCCTTCGTATCAAATGTGGAAAATGGGTGACGTAATACAGGATATATCTGATCTCAATAAAGTTGTGGGCTGTGCACAGGGAGTGCATAAGTCAAGCTATCATACTATTCAGGCGGGTATTTTAAAAGACAAGTTCTCTAAAACTGGTGTCGCGGCTAGTGTTCTTGGTGCACAAGCATTACATGATTATATAACTAAAAAGAAGAAAACTTTAAGCTAACAAATGGTTGCTATATAATTTAAAGAAAATAATTACCTTGGCATATTGAAGTTCAAGGCAAAAGTACGGTGCCTAGTTTTAATTGTGTGGGGTTATGAATGTTGGTTGATTGGACTTTATACAGCTTTAGTAGTGAGGGGGGGAGTGAAACTGGGTTATTGGTGGCTTTAGGGGTATAAAACTGGATTTAATTCAACTACTTAGCTTGTATAGTGCTGAGAAAAGGGGCAGAGTGAAACTGTAAGTCAATTAGGCTGATATGGGGAGTACAGTTTAAATGCCTAGTGAAGTGAACACTAAAGGTGGACCCTTGTATGACTAAATCAGAGTTGATAGAGCGTATTACCACTCGTCACCCAGAATTATCCAATAAGGATGTTGAGTTGGCGGTAAAAACTATTTTAGAAACAATGTCGCAGGCATTAAGTCAGGGTGACCGAATTGAAATTCGAGGTTTTGGTAGTTTTTCGTTGCATTTTCGTAATCCTAGGTTGGGGCGTAATCCAAAAACCGGTGAGTCAGTTGAGTTACGCGGAAAATACGTGCCGCATTTTAAACCGGGTAAAGAATTGCGTGAGCAGGTTAATCATCAATAACATCTATTGGTGTATGGGGTGCACATATACCCCTGTATAATTATTTGTGAATCATTAATATAATATAAGCGATACCTTGCTGATGAGTGGGTCAATATCCCTCCCTGCGAAATTAGACCAATTCAAAGCTTTGTTTGAGCACTTATCAACAATATTACCTTTGTAGGTGCATGAACAATTCGCCAGCGATGAAGCTCGTTTGAATCGCTACAGCCTAGAAGCTGCTGGCTTAAATTTAGATTATTCAAAGAACCGCATTAATCAAGCGACCGTTAAATTGTTGTGTGAATTAGTCTGTGCTCGTAATTTACCGGTTGTAATTCAGACTATGTTTAACAATGAGCATGTTAATTACTCAAAAAACCGTCCTGCTTTACGCAATTTTTCGGGCAACAGCTTTTAGTGAAAGGTAAGGAAGTAATGCTGGAAGTTCAGGTAGCGTTAAGCAGGATGAAAGAGTTCTGCTGGTCTATTCGTAGTTATCATTGGCGTGTTTTTAGTAATAAGCCATTCATCGATGTGGTAAGTATTGGTGGCTTTTATCTTGTGTCAAAGCTGGCTTTAGAATCGTTAAAGGCCTATTGGAGTAAACAGATAAAATGCAGTTATTTGGCCAGCATAGATGCCTCGAATTTGACAGAAATTAAACCCAGAAACCACGCTTTTATAGTGCAATCTAGGTCATTTAATACACTGGAAACCTTAAGGAAATGCCAATGCCTGCTGAGAGCGGTTTTTACATGGCGGGGGGCATAAAGCAGGATTTAGCCAGGCATTTTAGTGTTATAACGGCCAATGTAAGTTAAGTACTAGATTTTGGCATAGTTGAGCAAAATATATTTCCCATGTGGGACTGGGTAGCGGGCGCTACTCTTTGTGGTTAGCATAGATTTACCACTAATGCTTCCCATGGATCACGGTAATCCCCCCTTAAATTAATAGGCCCCAAAAGTAGAATTTTCTCGTATATTAAACGCAGGAGATCTACATGAAAAAATCACGTTATTCCGACAGCCAAATCATGGCTATTCTCAAGCAAGCCGATGCCGGTACGCCTGTTCCTGAGTTATGCCACGAACACGGTATGAGTTCAGCCAGTTTTTATAAGTGGCGAGCCAAATACGGCGGCATGGACGCATCAATGGTCGCGCGACTTAAAGAGTTGGAAGATGAAAGCAGAAGATTAAAGAAAATGTACGCTGAAGAGCGTCTAAAATCTGAAATCATTCAGGAGGCCATGGCAAAAAAGTGGTAAAGCCGTCGCATCGAAAAGGGATGGCACAGCAAGCTGTCTCAGCTCATGATGTGAGTATTCGGCTTGCGTGCCAAGCATTTTCTATTAGTGAAACCTGTTATCGGTATCAACCACTTTTGAGTTCTGAAAATGAAAAAAATAGCCGAGTGGCTTGTTAATTTGACCAAAAAAGAATCCGATTGGGGGTTTGGGTTATATTTTGATTATTTACGCAACGTGAAGGGCTTTAAATGGAATCATAAATGGGTTTATCGAATTTATTGTGAGCTGGCTTTAAATTTACGTATCAAGCCCAGAAGGCGGCTGAAGCGCAACAAGCCCGAGCCATTGAAGAACCCACTAAAGTTAATCAGGTGTGGTCAATTGATTTTATGCACGATCAACTTGCTGACCAAAGAAAATTTCGCCTATTCAATGTGATTGACGACTTTAAACGTGAAGGACTCGCGATTGAGGCAGGCTTCTCTTTGCCCATCGCTCGGGTCATACGAGTACTCGATCAACTTTTGGAGTGGCGCTCAAAACCAATTGCAATACGTTGCGATAATGGATCAGAGTTTATCAGCCATGAGTTCACTGATTGGGCAAAAAAACGCGGTATCAGGGTGGATTATATTCAACCAGGAAACCCACAACAGAATGCTTATATTGAACGAGCCAATCGAACTATCCGTTATAGCTGGTTGAGTAAATACCTGTTTGAAACTATAAATGAAGTTCAAGACTATGCAACGCAGTGGTTGTGGTTTTACAATAACGAGCGGCCAGATAAAGCAAACGGTGGCAGGCCACCGCTAATGACTGCTTAACTTCTACTTTTAGCGTCAATTAAAAAAGGGAGGATTACCTAATCAAAGCCTTTAGGAGTATGAAGCACATACTGTAGTGGCGTGGTTGCACGCGAATTTTCGGATTCCGTGTGCCCTTGTACGGGCCCGCCCTATTAGTGGTATATTCACTCAAAAATACACCCCAAAAAATATTTTACCAAGTTTAAAGCCAATATAAAATGACCCAGCTAACCCATTTTAAAGCCTACGACGTACGTGGCCGCATTTCAGGTGAACTAAACGATATCGTATAGGTCGTGCCTATGTACATTTCTTAGAGCCTAAGTTAAAGGCCAAGCAAGTAGTAGTGGGATATAGCATTAGCCTAACCAGTCTTGACATGAGTCGCGCCTTAATTAACGGCCTAACTGAAGGCGATGCCAACGTAATAGATATAGGCTTGTGTGGCACTGAAGGGGGGCGCATTTTGCTACAAGTCACCTAAAATCAGATGGAGGTATTTGCGTTACGGCAAGTCGTTATCTAAATTAGTAGAAGAGCGTGTGCAGGTCTACCCATGCAGTGGTGAAATAAGCAAGCGCTTAAAAAACCCAAAGCAGGTAATTGCTGGTATCACCAGGCAATACTTTAGTAATGCAAAAGCGATCAACACAATAGATGGCAAAAGCATAGGGTTTGATAAGTGGCGGTTTAACTTAAGGTCATCAAATACCGAGCCAGTAGTGCACTTAAGCGTAGAGTCAAAGCCGATACGGGTTTGTTGGAAGGTAAAACAAAAGAGCTGTTAGATTTGATAATGAAATTAGACGCAGCCTAGAATTTTTGGGCTCTGCCTGTATTCCCAAATAAGAGTGTAGAGAGTGGCTGTGGATGCTAATTCTACGGCACTCCACAATCAATACGAAATATGCCTTTGAACACTTGATTTGATAGCGCTGTATATTTCGTAGAGGGCTAGCGGTGGCCGAATATTTACAACGGCCTAAAGGTGAGCTTGATTCTCAGCCATAGATCCTAAATAGCCAAACCAAACGGCCTTAAAATAAACCTCTAAGCAAAAGATAAACTACGGCTAAATTTTCACCAGTCTGGATGGTTGATGCTTCAAGCTTTGAATCTAGATTGATAGTTATGTCCCGTATAGGGGGGGAGTGGTAAAGGTCTGAAAGAGCTTGAAATAGCTGTAATATATTGAAATGTAACAATATTTTTACAATAAATAAGCACCCAAAGTATATTAATACGGTAAACTAGTGCTTAGTGGAAAGTAATTGCTTAGCTATGCAGTGTAAATGGCTGGCGAATAGTAACTAGCTGAAGTCGCTCTAGGCAAAGGCCGCCACAATGTATTGTGTGTTGTAAGTTAATAATGCAGTGAATAGATAGAATGTAGAAAATACATGCTTTTTATCATAGGATGGACTGGTAAGTTTAAGCACGTTGTTAGCTCAAAATAGCTAAAATTTATGCGTTTGCTATTGTGCCCTGATTGCAGTGAGTGTACTGGGTGCTGTAAGCGAAAAGAAAATGATGGAAATGATCACAAAAGCAGCTTCTCTCGTATAAAGAGCTAGTAACACAAATGCCGACGAACCCAGAATAAAAATTATGACAGTATTAGTTACAGGCGGCGCAGGCTACATAGGTAGCCACACATGCATCGAACTTTTAAATTCAGACTTCAAGGTTGTAGTGTTAGATAATCTATCTAACAGCAGCATGGAATCTTTAAATCGTGTGTTTAAGATTACAAAAAAAACGTTACACTTTATTGAGGGTGATATTCGCGACAGGGCGGTGTTACAAAAAATATTCACTGAAAACGATATTAAAGCCGTAATTCACTTAGCAGGCCTAAAAGCCGTGGGTGAGTCCTGTGAGATGCCCCTTAACTACTTTGAAAATAATGTGTATGGCTCAATAGTGCTTTTTCAAGAAATGGAAAAGGCGGGTGTAAATAAACTCGTATTCAGTTCATCGGCTACGGTATACGGTGACCCAGAAACGCTACCGCTAACCGAAGACATGCCACTCTCAGCGACCAGCCCTTATGGCCGAAGCAAGCTGATGATAGAAGATATATGCCGTGATTTAGAGGTGTCAGATGGCATCACTAAAAATGATAATCCATGGGCGATAACGTTGCTGAGGTACTTTAACCCAGTAGGTGCGCATGAATCAGGCTTGATAGGTGAAGATCCTAACGGCATACCCAATAACTTAATGCCATTTATCTCCCAGGTAGCAGTGGGCAAATTACAGCAGCTTAAAGTGTTTGGCGCCGATTACGACACGGTAGATGGCACAGGAGTAAGGGATTATATACATGTAGTTGATCTAGCCCGTGGCCATGTAAAAGCAGTGCAAGCATTAGAAGATAGCCTAAAGGGCGTAACAGCCATTAATTTAGGTACAGGTAATGGCCAAAGCGTACTGCAGCTGGTTAAAACATTTGAGCAGCAAAATAATAAACAAATACCTTACAAAATAGTAGAGCGAAGAACAGGTGATGTAGCAGCCTGCTATGCAAACGCAGAGCGTGCCCAGTCTTTACTGGGCTGGAAAGCAGAATTAGATGTTTATGATATGGTGGGGGATACGTGGCGTTGGCAGAGAAATAACCCTGATGGTTATAAATAAACATTAGTCCGATGATAGCTACATTTTATTACCAGTAGTACGTAATAATGGTGTAAGTATTCACGGCAAATAGAGAAATATTTTCCTGACTATAGTCATTCAAATGATTGCCATATTATTGGGGGGTTAAGTCAACTTTTAAATTAGATAGAATAAAGCATATAGAGGTTTAAAATGAATTCAATACTGCCCCTTATAGGAAGAGATAAAAATTTATTTTCTCAGGACGTCGGTAATAATGAAGTTGAATTGACCCGTATTGTTTCGGAGTGTCGATTTTTAGTGTTAGGGGGGGCTGGTTCTATTGGGCAAGCTGTAACTAAAGAGATATTTAAACGCCAGCCAAAAAAACTTCACGTTGTTGATATCAGTGAAAACAATATGGTTGAACTCGTTCGTGATATTCGAAGTTCATTTGGCTATATTGACGGTGATTTTCAAACATTTGCGTTGGATATCGGCTCGCTAGAGTACGATGCTTTTATTAAGGTGGACGGACAATATGATTACGTCTTAAATCTGTCTGCGCTGAAGCATGTACGCAGTGAAAAAGATCCATATACATTAATGCGTATGATCGATGTTAATATATTTAATACGGATAAAACTATACGGCAATCTATAGATTCAGGCGTTAAAAAATATTTCTGTGTATCGACTGACAAGGCGGCTAACCCCGTAAATATGATGGGTGCTTCAAAGCGTATAATGGAAATGTTTTTAATGCGCAACAGTAAGCAAATTTCTATTTCGACGGCTCGTTTTGCTAATGTCGCTTTTTCAGATGGTTCGTTACTGCACGGGTTTAATCAGCGGCTTCAAAAGACTCAGCCTATTGTCGCACCAAACGACATTAAGCGTTATTTTGTCACACCGCAAGAGTCTGGTGAGCTATGCTTGATGTCGTGCATTTTTGGTGAAAATAGAGATATTTTCTTTCCAAAATTGAGTGAAGCATTACACCTTATTTCTTTTGCTGACATTGCAGTTAAATACTTAGCGCAGCGTGGCTATGAACCATATCTATGTAAGAGTGAGGGTGAGGCGCGAAAGCTAGTGAAATCACTGCCCACTGAGGGAAAGTGGCCTTGTTTGTTTACATCAAGTGACACAACTGGCGAAAAAGATTTTGAGGAGTTCTTTACTGATAATGAAGTCTTAGATATGGAGCGCTTTCAAAATCTAGGGGTGATTAAAAATGAGGCAGTATTCGATGCTGAATTAGTTACTCTATTTGAGAAGAGGATATCAGAATTGAAAGGTAATTGCGCTTGGACAAAAGCAGATATCGTTGAGTTGTTTTTTACCATGCTCCCAGATTTTGGCCATAAAGAAACTGGTAAATACTTAGACAGTAAAATGTAGGGTCAGATAAATGCATAATGAAATAATTAAGTTTATCCGCGAAACTTATGGAACAGATGAATTTATACCATTACATGCGCCCACATTTACAGGCAATGAAAAAAAATATGTAAATAATACTCTCGATAGTACGTTTGTGTCGAGTGTTGGTCAGTATGTAAACGATTTTGAAATGCACATTGAAAACTATACAGGTGTAGCTAAGGCGGTTGCTACTGTTAATGGTACTGCAGCCCTGCATACAGCTCTCTACATGTCAGGTGTGGAGCAAGGTGATTTAGTTATCACGCAAGCCTTAACTTTTGTTGCCACTTGCAATGCTCTGTATCACATGGGAGCGCAGCCAATATTTGTAGATATTTCCCGTATCAGTTTGGGTCTGTGTCCTAAAGCTACTGAAGAATATTTAACGCAGCATGCTCAGCTAAATTCCGACGGGCATTGTATAGATGTAAAAACAGGGAATAGAATTAGGGCTGTCATGCCAATGCATACTTTTGGTCATCCAGTTGAGTTAGACGAGTTAATAGCTGTTTGTACACGCTGGAATTTAGTGTTAATTGAAGATGCAGCTGAAAGCCTTGGTTCATTTTATAAGGGCGCTCATACCGGTAGTTTAGGTGAGTTTGCGGCAATTAGCTTTAACGGTAATAAAATCATAACTTCTGGTGGTGGTGGTATGGTGTTATGCCGTGATGCCGATGTAGGCATTCATACTAAGCATGTTACAACAACAGCAAAAGTCCCGCACCCCTATGAGTTTTATCATGATGAGGCTGGATTTAACTACCGTATGCCAAACCTTAACGCTGCATTAGGTTGTGCTCAGATGGAAGCACTGCCAACCTTTCTAGAGAAAAAGCGTGTATTGGCAGGACGCTATGAGGCGTTCTTTGCGGATAGTGATTTTCGGTTTGCGAAAGAGCCTGAATATGCGAAGTCAAATTATTGGTTGAATGCTATTATTTGTCCTGACGTGGATAGCCGAAATTTAATGTTAGAAAAAACAAATGCAAGTGGTGTGATGACGAGGCCAATTTGGAAGCTAATGCATCGTTTACCAATGTTCAAAGATGCTTTGCGTGGTGACTTGCGGGTATCTGAATGGGTAGAGGCGCACTTGATTAATTTACCAAGTAGCCCTGTCTAGTAAAGAGTATAATGATGAAAATATGTGTTTTAGGTTCTGGTGTGATGGGTAGTGGCATTGTTGCATTGTTTGCTAAGTCGGAAGAGGTTTCAAGTATTCGTTGGTGGGGCCGAGAGCTTGAATCTTTAGAAAATAGCTTTGTTAAAGTAAAAAAAGAATTAACTAAATATGCAAAGAAAAACTCGTTAAGTCAAGAAAGTATTGAAGGATTTTTATTGAAAATATGTTTTTGCTCCAACTTCAGTGATCTAATCAACTGTGATGTTTATATCGAGGCAATAGTTGAAAATTTGGAAAAAAAGGCAGAGCTACTCTCAAATATATCAGAATACATACCTAATCAGGCAATAGTTGCTACAAATACATCGTCGCTTTCTGTGACTTCTCTTGCAATGAATTTGAAAAATCCCTCTAACTTTATTGGTATTCATTTTTTTAACCCTACATCAGTCATGAAATTGGTAGAGATTATAAAAGGACTAGTAAGTTCGGACGAAGTGGTGGGGCGGGCGATACATATTGTTGAAGGATTTAAAAAAGTACCTGTAGTTGTAAAGGAGTCCCCAGGTTTCATAGTGAATAGAATGCTAATACCTATGATTAATGAAGGCGTAGCGGTACTCGCTGAAGGCATTGCTTCGAAAGAGGATATAGATAACGCAATGAAATATGGAGCGAATCATCCTATTGGGCCTCTCGCTCTAGCAGACTTAATTGGTAATGATGTCTGTCTTTCAATCATGGAGACCTTACACAGTGAAACGGGTGATCCGAAGTACCGAGCCCACCCATTGTTAAGGCAGTATGTCCGAGCTGGTTATTTAGGGCGGAAAGTAAAGGTTGGTTTTTATGAATATTAATAGTGAAATCTCAATAGTTGACATTGATACAGTATCTGGGCTAATAGGGTACTACGACAAAATATCTGTGTTATTTTTTGAGTCTTTTGGTAAACAACTAGATAAAAAGTTGTGGGAATGGGCTTATATAAATAATCCTTTTGGCAACCCACTAGTATCCTTAGCGATTCATGATGGTAAGGTAGTTGGTCATTATGCTGTAGTACCTATGAATCTTGAAAATAAAACAGAATCTATCCGTGGTTTTTTATCAATGACCACAATGGTAGCAGTGGATTTTAGAAAGCATAAATTATTTCAGTTATTGGCAGAGAGGGTTTTTAGTAAAATTAATGCCTTAAATGAGCCTGCATTGGTTTTTGGTTTTCCAAATGATAATTCTGCTCCGGGCTTTAAGAAAAGACTGGGCTGGGAAATATCCGAAGAGTACAAAGTCGTAACCTTACAAGCTAATATGCTTTCAGACGCTGTGCAGTTGCTGGAGGAGTATGTCGGTTCTAATAGCCTGACTTTAAACCTTGAAAAAGACGAGGTTTGCAAGTGGAGGGCTAATAAGCCTAATCAGGTTTGGTCTTATGATAATGGAATTGGTTTAAAATCTATAGGGGAGGGCTTTGATGTAATGCATCTGTCTAGCCCTGCAGATTTAATGAATGTTAAATTTGAGTCTACATGTAATATGGTCTTACCAGTTTCAGATGAATTTATATCGAATTCTGATTGTGAGATTTCTTTTTCGTATCGATTTGGTTATCGAATTTTTAACATGCAGTCACAACCAAAAATATTCGTACAAATGTCAATGTCGGATATTTTTTAATGAAAGTATTAGCATTGACTTCTATAAGGTCTGAATATGATCTTCTAAGTCCATTGTTTTTCAAGTTAGAGCAAGCTTCTGATATTGAACTTAAGTTATTGGTTGGAGGAGCACATAACTCGCCATCATTTGGTCTTACTTGTAATGATATTAGAAATGATGGACTGGATATTCTCATAGAAATAGAAAGCTTACTGGATTCAGATTCTCCTGCTGGAAGGTTAAAAAGTGCTTCTATTTTACTGTTGTCAGCTATAGATGTAGTTAAAACTTATAATCCGGATTTGATTTTGTATGCGGGCGATAGAGAGGAGGTTATGATCGGAGCTCTGTTAGGGGGTTACCTTTCAATACCGACAGTGCATTTTTATGGAGGGGATCATGCAGCTGATGGTCATATTGATAATCCCATACGCCATGCCGTTTCAAAGCTATCCACATGTCATTTTGTGTGTACAGAAGAGCACAGAGAAAGGTTGTTAAGTATTGGCGAGCCGTCACATCGTATTTTCACCATAGGAAGCATCGCTTTAGACAAATTTCATACTTTTAATGCGATCGATAATATTAAATGTCTTGTTGCAGGGGCTGAGGTTACAAAACCTTCAGCCATTCTTATTTACCACCCAATCGAAGAAGAACAGGGGCAGTTCAAAGAGATTGTTGATGCAATGATTTGCTCTTTGAATTCAGCAGGATATCATTGCTTTATTGGCTTACCCAACTCTGACCCAGGTAATACCGATATCAGAAACGCATTGCAGGAAGCCGTTAAGCAATATGGTGATGTTACTTTGTATGGGAACCTTTCCAGAGATTACTTCCTAAGTCTCTTTAAGTCATCGTCTATTATTGTAGGTAATTCATCAGCAGGGCTACTAGAGGCTGCTAGTTTACCAATACCGTGTGTGAATGTTGGTGCTAGGCAGCGTGGACGTTTTTGTGGTGATAATGTGACATTTGTAGGTACAGATTTACATATGATTAAGGAGGGTATTTTGAACGCATCCTCACATGAGCATTTATCTTCAATAGAAAATATGAGCAATCCGTATGGTGTTGGAGACTCAGCTCAGAAAGCGTATAATTTAATAAAGTCTATAGATTTCAAAACTCTACGGGCTAAAAAAGAGGACCCTTTGACTAATGGATAAGAAGATAGTTTTAGTTGTAGCGCCTCATGCTGACGATGAGTCTCTGGGTTGCGGGGGAACTTTGTTAAGGCACCTTGATCAAGGTGATGAAGTTCATTGGCTACTTGTAACGGGAATGAGTATCGGTTCAGGTTTTAGTGAAGCTCAGATCAATCAACGTAAACAAGAAATAGCAAAAGTAACAGGCATGTACGGGTTTTCTGCCGTACACGAATTAAAACTGCCTCCTGCAGCTTTAGATACTCTGCCAAAAGGTGATGTTGTCGTTGCTATAAGTAGTGTCATAAAGCAAGTACAGCCCCAGGTTGTCTATACAGTTTATAGAAATGATGCTCATAGTGATCATGAAGTTGTATTTGATGCGGTGATGTCAGCAACCAAGAGCTTTCGCTACCCGTGTGTTGAGAGGATATTGTCTTACGAGACCATATCTGAAACAGATTTTGGTATGAAGCCTGAAGATGGTGGCTTTAGGCCGAATGTCTATTTTAATATTTCTAAGTTTCTAGAGCGTAAGTTAGATATTCTTGATGTATTTTCATCTGAAATGGGTGACTTTCCATTTCCAAGAAGCCGGAAAGCACTTGAAGCACTGGCGTCTTTACGTGGAGTACAATCTTCTTGTGATGCAGCCGAAGCATTTATGTTATTAAAAGAGATTAATGATTAATGAAGGTTAAAATAATTGCGGAAGCCGGTGTTAATCATAATGGCAACGAAAAATTAGCGTTTGAACTGATTGATGCAGCCTATCAGGCGGGTGCAGATGTTGTAAAATTCCAGACCTTCAAAGCTAAAAATTTAGTGACTGAAACGGCAAAACAGGCGGCTTATCAGATTGAGAATACTGGTAAAGAAGAGTCCCAATTTGACATGTTAAGTCGTTTGGAGCTTAGTTATGACGTTCATCACCAGTTAGTTAAGCACTGTAATAATTTGGGTATCGAGTTTTTATCAACAGCCTTTGATTCTGAAAGTTTAGACTTTCTGGTTAACGATCTAGGGTTGAATATTTTGAAAATACCTTCTGGCGAGATAACGAATGCTCCTCTTGTATTAGAACACGCCCGCACAGGCTGTGAATTAATTGTATCAACTGGCATGGCATCATTATCTGAAATCGAAGCCGTCCTAGGGGTTATTGCATTTGGCTATACAGAGAATGAATCAACTATGCCTAGTGTAGAATCTTTTCAAGCGGCTTACTTTTCAGATGAAGGTCAGAAAGCCTTGCAAGATAAGGTAACGTTGTTGCATTGCACCACGGAATATCCTGCACCACTTTCAGACATCAATTTAAAAGCTATGGAGACCATGTCCAATTCATTTCATCTTCCTGTCGGTTATTCGGATCATAGTGCAGGTATTATCGTTTCAATTGCAGCGGTTGCTCGTGATGCTATTTTGATCGAAAAGCACTTTACTTTAGATAAAGCAATGGAAGGGCCGGACCATAAAGCATCACTTAGTCCCATAGAGCTAACGGAGATGGTAAAAGGGATTCGAGATGTAGAATTAGCGTTAGGAAATGGTTTGAAAGGTCCTCGGCCTTCTGAAATAAAGAACAAATCAGTAGCACGTAAAAGCTTGGTTGCGGCAAGAGATATTGCTGAAGGTGAGTTGTTTAGTTTTAATAATGTAACAGTTAAACGGCCGGGTTATGGTTGTAGCCCTTATCGATATTGGGAAGTACAAGGGCAACCTTCATCTCGCAGCTACAAAGCAGGAGAGGTTATCTTTGGGTAAGCAATTAAAGCCTGTAATTGTTTTAGGTTCAGGCGGGCATGCGGCAGTGTTAGTTGATATTTTAAAGCAGCAAAATAGAAAAATCATAGCCATAGTGACCCCGGATACCAAGAAAATACGTGCTGTTTTTGATGATATTAAGGTGTTTTTAAATGATCGAGAAATACTGAAGTTTGAACCTGAAACAATTTCTTTGGTTAATGGGATAGGTTCAATGCCCGGTAATAGATTACGAGAAAGCATTTATCAGGAGTTTATTGATAAAGGTTATCGCTTTGAAACTGTTATTTCTAATTCTGCAGAAATATCTCCTTATGCAACTTTAGAGGATGGTGTTCAGGTTATGGCTGGTGCGATAATTCAGGTTGGAACAACGGTTAGTGAAAATTGCATTATTAATACCTCTGCAGTTATTGATCATGACTGCAAAATAGGCCGACATAGCCATATTGCTCCTTCTGCTACTTTGAGTGGTGGAGTTGCCGCTGGGGATAACGTTCACATTGGTACAGGTGCAAATGTCATTCAGCTTATAAGGATAGGTTCTGAGGTTGTAATCGGAGCCGGCGCAACGATTACAAAAAATATAGAAAGCGGTAAAACAGTTTACCCCGCAAAGACTTTTATTAGGTAGATTCAGTCAATGAACAGTAAGCTAAAAAAAATTACAATCTCTCCAGAAAGCACATTACGACATGCATTTTCTGTTATTAATTCTGAAGCATTAAGGATTGTTTTAGTTGTAGATATTGATTTTAAATTGCTAGGAACAGTAACTGATGGCGATATACGACGTGGTCTACTAAATGGCCTTGAGATGCAAGATCTTGTCAGCAGTGTGATGAATTCGAACCCGACAACCGTTAATTCTTCGAAGTCAGAAAAAGAAATGATTTCTATAATGGAGACTAGGCATTTTCTAGCATTACCTGTTATTGAAAATAATGTTTTAACAGGGTTAATTACACTTCAGGATCTACTAGCTATAAAAAAACACACTAATCCAGTATTTTTAATGGCGGGCGGATTTGGCACAAGATTAGGTTCTTTAACCAGTGATTGTCCAAAGCCTTTGTTGAATGTGGGTGATAAACCTATTCTTGAAATTACTCTGCTTCATTTAATTAGCCATGGATTTAGTGAGTTTTATATATCTACGCATTATTTACCTGAAATGATAATGGAGCATTTTGGCGACGGCGAAAAGTGGGGTGTTAATATAACTTATGTTCATGAAAGTGAGCCCCTGGGAACAGGAGGAGCGCTCGGTCTACTTCCTAAGGATATATCACAACAATCTTTAATTATGATGAATGGTGATGTACTAACTAATATGGATATTAGTAAACTGTTGGAATTTCATTTGGGCGAAAAAGCAGATGCTACAATGTGTGTTCGTGAATACGAATATCAAGTCCCTTATGGAGTGATTGAAACTGTAGGTAATGACATTGTAAGTATGGTCGAAAAACCAATACATTACTTTCATGTAAATGCAGGAATTTATGTGATAAGCCCATCAATATTCAATAGTATTCAAAGTAATACAATTATTGATATGCCGACTCTACTTGAGCAATGTATAGCTGAAAAAAATAAAGTCTGCATGTTTCCATTGCATGAATATTGGTTGGATATAGGTCGAAAGGAAGACTATGAGCGTGCACAAGTAGATATAAAAACACTGGGGTTATCGTGAGTATAGAAACCATTGCTGTGATCGGCCTGGGGAGTATTAGTAATAGGCATCGAGGCAATATTAAGAAACTTTTTCCAAGTGCTCAGGTTATTGCACTGTCTTCGAGTGGGCGAGTGCCAAATAAGAAAATTGATGATGCAGATGAAATTGTTCTTCGATTGGAAGACATAATTGAAAGAAAGCCATTGTTTGTTATCGTCGCTTCTCCAGCCACCGTTCATAAAGATCATGCAGAAGAGTTAATAAAAAATAGAATTCCGGTATTAATCGAAAAACCACTTGCCTCAAATAGTTTTGAGGCATCTCAGTTAAAGAGACTAACTAAGCAATCAAGCTCTCCCGTTGCTGTCGGATATTGCTTGCGTTACTTATCTTCTGCTTTAAAAATGAAAGAGCTATTATCCAAGGATTATCTTGGGCCAATCTATAACTGCTTTATTAATGTAGGGCAGTTTCTGCCTGAGTGGAGGCCAGATAAGGATTATAAGGATTCAGTTTCGGCTAAAAAATCTTTAGGTGGAGGTGCTCTACTAGAGCTAAGCCATGAATTAGATTATGCCCAGTGGTTATTTGGTCCGCTTACTCTAGAATCGGCAATACTTAGAAACAGTAATGAGCTTGAAGTAGATGTAGAAGAAATTGCCGATTTTGTCTGTAGTTCTAACAAGGGGGTCATTTGTAATATTCATATGGACTTCTTACAAAAATCGCCCCATCGTTCGTGTAGTATTATCGGAGAAACAGGTCGTTTGGACTGGAACCTAATAACGAATACAATAGTACATACCACACCTGAAGGGGACGATATTATTTTTAGTGAGCCTGAATGGGATAGAAATAATATGTATTTAAATATGGTTCAAGACTTTATGTGTCTAATTAATGGTAAAACTAACTCTTGTATAGATGTTACTCAGGCAGAATTAACAATAAATTTAATCGATGACATAAAATTAACAGCTAAACGGGGACAAGTTAATGAAAAATTATAGTTTTATATTTGCCCGTGGAGGATCAAAAGGATTAACTCGTAAAAATATTAAATTGTTGGCGGGTAAGCCACTAATTCAGTATTCGATAGAAACAGCATTAGCATCACCATCTATAGACATGGTGTTCGTATCTACCGATGATAAAGAAATAGCTGATATAGCTATAAATACAGGTGCAGTTGTTATCGATAGGCCCGATGAACTTGCAACTGATACAAGTCCAGAGTGGCTTTCTTGGCGGCATGCTATTGAGTATGTAACAAAGGAATACGGTTCATTCGATGGCTTTATAAGCTTGCCAGTTACAAGCCCTTTGCGTAGCGTAGATGATGTAGAGGCTGCGATTAAACAGCTTGGTCGGGACCAAGCGGATATTTGTATTTCAGTCACTCCAGCAAATAGAAGCCCGTATTTTAATATGGTTAAAAACAACGTTGACGGTTTAGTTGAATTACTAATACCTCCTAGTGGTGGCATATTCCGCAGGCAAGATGCGCCAGAAGTCTTTGACATCACCACGGTGGTATATGCAACGTCGCCTAGCTTTGTAATGGATAATTTTGGAATATTCTCTGGTAAAGTTACGTGTACAGTAGTGCCTAAAGATCGAGCAGTAGATATTGATGATATTTATGATTTTAAATTGGCAGAAGCCATCATTCAGGGGTTGTCATAAGTCATGTTGAGTGGACATAAAATAGTCATTGCTGGTGCCGGTGGTTTATTAGGTGCTCGTGTCGTTGCTTCTGCACTGGAACAAGGCGCAAGAGTGGTGGCAGTCGATATCGATCTAGAGGCAATGTCTACAAAGCTAACAACGCAAGGGTGTGATCTAGATAGCCCAAACCTCCAACTAGTCCGTCTAGATGTGACCAATGAAATTGAGCTTAAAGCATTTTTTATTGATTATAAGGGCATAACAGGTGCGGTGAATGGGACTTACCCACGTAATAAAACCTACGGAGCGCATTTTTTTGATGTAAGCCTAGCCAGTTTTAACGAAAATTTATCGTTACATCTGGGCAGTACTTTCTTGTTTACTCAGCAATGTGCAGCTTACTTTAAAGTGCATGAAGAGCCATTTTCATTGGTAAACATATCATCGATATATGGAGTGATAGCACCAAAGTTTAAAGTATATAATAATACTCCGATGACTATGCCGGTAGAATATGCCGCAATTAAATCAGCTATTTTGCACCTGAATAAATATGTGTCTGCCTATGTAAATGACAGTCGGTTTCGTATCAATAGCGTTAGCCCTGGGGGGCTTTTCGATAACCAAGATGAACATTTCCTTAAAGCATATAAGGAAGAAACCCGCGGTACTGGGATGCTTGAAGTAGATGATGTCGTAGGCTCAATTATATTTTTATTATCGACGCAGTCCAAGTTTGTGGTAGGGCAAAACATTGTTGTTGATGATGGGTTCTCATTATGAACGTGAATATTTTGTTATAGGAATGTTAGAAAAGTTAATTATCGCTTGTTGATATGTCAAAATTCAAAAGATTATTATCGTAGACGATTGTTTACACTTTTATTAACTGTTAAAGCTAAGTCGCCTGCTTTAATTGTTGAATATAGATTTTAAATTTACTTATGAAAAGGTTCTAGAATGATTATACTTGGGATTTATGACGGGCATAATGCCTCTGCTTCATTGTCGATAGATGGTGAGATAGTGTGTGCAGTACAAGAGGAAAGGTTTACAAAGAGAAAAAATGAAACTGGTTTTCCACAAAAATCAATTAAATACATTATGAACAAATTCTCTTTATCAAATGAAAATATTGATGAAGTAGCTATGTCGACAATTGAACGAACGGATATTAATAATATCCAATATCCAATTGATGCAGTTTTTAGTATTGACGATTACATTGATATGATGGCCGACTATTGGAAGCCAAAGTTGGCAGGTGAAGATTACCCTAAAGATTATGCAAAACAAATCTTTGAAAAAAAATATCCTAATGAAAAGAATGTTTATACAATTCCAGATAGTTTCTACGAACTGTCTAAGGAAAATGTGCAAGAGAGTGTGCGCGGTGTTGTTGTTGATTATATTTCAAAATTCGTAGGTATACCTAAAGATAAGATAAATTTTTATGATCATCATACATGTCATGTTATGTATGGGTACTACTCAAATGTTAATAAGAAAAAAAGCACTATAGGTATTACAGTAGATGCATATGGTGATGGAAGAAATCAAACGGTTTGGAAGATTGAAAGTGATAAGTTCGAACTTTTAGCCGAAAGTGCAGAATGTGATATTGCACGGTTGTATCGTATGGTAACTCTTTATTTGAGAATGAAACCCCTTGAGCATGAATTTAAAGTGATGGGGCTTGCACCTTATGCAAAAGAAAGGTATTCGAAGGAAGTGAGTGTCATTTTTAAAGATTTGATGGAATTTGATGGGTTAGCTGTTGTATATAAAGATCGTCCAGCAGATTTATATGCATTTCTTGAAGAAAAATTAAAATACTTTAGGTTCGATAATATTGGTGGAGGTATTCAAGATTATACCGAGTTGATGTTGTGTGAGCTTTTTACTCGTGCAGCAAAAGAAACTAATATTAAGAATTTCGTATTTAGCGGCGGCGTTGCAATGAATGTTAAAGCGAATAAGGCTCTTGGAGATCTAGATTGTGTAGATGATTTATTCGTTGCGGGTTCATCATCGGATGAGTCACAAAGTATTGGCGCATGTTATTACGCAAATAATAAAAAAGGTATTGTAAATAAACCACTTGAAAATTTATTTTTAGGAACAGAGAATTCAAATAGCGAAATAGAAGAATACTTAAGTGGATATAAATCATCTGATAAATTCAATGTTTCTGTAGTAAATAATCAGCAGATAGCACAGCTTTTAGCTGATGGAGAAGTTGTCGCTCGTGTAGTTGATAAGATGGAGTTTGGCTCACGTGCATTAGGTAACCGTAGTATATTGGCGAACCCTTCTAACCCTAATATTATTCAGCATATTAATGAGTTAATCAAAGGTCGAGATTTTTGGATGCCATTCGCAGCTTCTGTATTAGATACCTATTCAGATCGTTATTTAGTAAATCCTAAGAATTTTGAATCAAGGTATATGGCAGTTGCTATGGATACCAAAAAGGAGTTTTTAAAGGATATTAAGGCAGGAACTCACCCTTATGATGAGACAATTAGGCCGCAGATATTAACTAAAAAACAAAGTCCTAAATACTATGATTTAATAGAAAAGTTTTCGGAAATTACTGGGATTGGTTCACTGTTGAATACAAGTTATAACTTGCATGGGTTGCCGGTTGTAAATGATGTAGCTGATGCTATTCATGTATTCGAAAATTCAGGGTTGAGATATTTAGTATTGAACGATACATTATTGTCTAAAGTCTAAAGCTTTACCTGCTGATCCATGCTTATCTAAATGATTAATACATAGGCTGCTTTTGCAATCGAGTCTGTGTATTTTTTTATGCGTCAGGAATGATGGACAACCTGTTATTAATAAACTATACGGTTAACTATTGTATTCTCTAGTCAGGTTGTGATTGTTATATTTTGTATTTTAATTGATTTTAGTTTGTACTGATTTGTGCCGGTATCGAGTCAATATCTTGAGATGTATGTGAAGGGATGCCTTATCTTTAATAAGTGATATTTAGTCTAGAAATTAAATTACTCATGTTTCCATGTAGGTAGTAATTGAAGAACCCATAATTTATTATGAGTATGTTCTGTCTAGTCGATGAGAATGAGTATGTTTAATGTATGTGTCCAGAGTCTGGAAAAATTAATTTTTATACAGGTTTAAGGGTTTTTATATTTTTCTTAAACGTTTTATAGAATAAATTCTAGAACCTAGAACCTAGAACCTAGAACCTAGAACCTAGAACCTAGAACCTAGAACCTAGAACCTATAGTTAATCTACCTTGATCATTAGTAATAGTGCCTAACACATCTATTGTGTTAGGCACTATAAGTGCCATTGAATTAATGGTGCTGTGTTTAGTGAATAAAAAGTCCTTAAATACCTAGGTGAGGTTTATTAACTAATTTTGAAAGTTGGTTTAAATGGGATGTAGGGTTTTTTGTTTATATAATATGAATGGAGCTGAACTACTTTAGGGGTATCTTGTGTTATTCAATAGTTATGAATTTATTTTTATGTTTCTTCCGATAACTTTTGTAATATATTTTTATTTAAATAAGAAAGGATTTACAGGTGCTAGTAAAGGTTTTTTGGTTGTAAGTAGTCTATTTTTCATAGCTGGTGGAATGTTATATATTTACCTTTAATTTTAGGGTCCATGATATTTAATTATCTTCTTGGAAGTAGTTTAACTGTTGTAATTAAAAACAAAGGGAAGTGGTTTGGTAAGAAAAAACTTTTGTCCTTTGAGATTGTTTCAAACGTTTTACTTCTTGGTTATTTTAAGTATGCAGATTTTTTTATTGTTAATGTAAATTTGGCAACAGATAGTGAAATAGTACTCTTAAACTTGTCACTTCCTTTAGCAATATCTTTTTTACTTTTCAGCAGATAGCCTACCTAGTTGATAGCTATAAAGGTGAGACTAAGGAATATGATTTATTAAATTATGCTGTGTTTGTGACTTTTTTCCCACAATTAATTGCAGGCCCAATAGTACATCATAAACAAATGATGCCACAGTTTTCGATGATGAAAAATGAAGTGATTAATTACAGAAACATCTCAATGGGGTTGTTTATTTTTTCGATAGGATTATTTAAAAAAGTTGTTATTGCTGACACTTTTGCTATTTGGGCGAATTTGGGCTTTGACACTGCGACTACATTGAGTTTGTTTGAAGCTTGGGCTACTAGCTTGTCTTATACGTTTCAATTGTATTTTGATTTTAGTGGTTATACCGATATGGCAATAGGTTTAGCGTTATTATTTAATATTAAATTACCTGTTAATTTTAATAGCCCATATAAATCCACAACAATTCAAGATTTCTGGAGGCGATGGCATATCACGTTATCAAATTTTTTGAGGGATTATATTTATATTCCCTTAGGTGGGAGTAGGCAAGGAAATTTTAGTACATATAACAATTTAATGGCAACATTTTTAATTGGGGGGATATGGCATGGAGCAGGTTGGACATTCGTGTTTTGGGGTTTCTTACATGGAATTGCTTTAGTCATTCATAGGGCGTGGTCACTTTTAGGTTATAAACTGTGGAATTGGTTTGCTTGGTTTATAACGTTTAATTTTATTAATATTACTTGGGTATTCTTTCGAGCAAAAGAATGGGGTGATGCTGTTAAGGTGTTAGATGGCATGTTTAGCTTGGACTATATCGTACTTCCATCATTTTTATTAACTAAAATTAACTTTTTGGAAGTTTACGGTGTGCAGTTTGGTGGTTTCTTTGAAAATATTGGTAGTGATATTAATACGGTTGTTTGGTTGTTTGGTTGTTTTTAGGCTTTATGATTGTTTTATTGTTTAGTAACTCGGTAGAAAAGTTAGATTCATTTAAATTTAATAGTTTGAACTTATGTCTCGCATCTGTAGCATTTGTTTGTGGGTTTTTATCTTTGAGCAATCTATCAGAATTTTTATATTTTAATTTCTAATGGTGTTTATGATGTTACAGAAGCGGTGGGTCATACAGTTTTTTTTGAGTATCATTTTTTTAGTAATAACAGTTGGCTTGTTTAATTTTATTGTTGACCCATACGGGTTGTATAGGGTTGTTGATGTTAAAGGTTTTAATCAGCAGAAAGAGGGGGTTAGGACGAGTATTAGATATGTCAAAGCACTTGAAATAGCATTAATAAAGCCTAAAACAATTATTATGGGTTCTTCAAGGGTCCATGATGGTGTTAACCCAAACAGTATTAAACTCGAAAACTACCACCCAGTGTACAATTATGGTTTTGAAATGGCGAGGATTAAAGAAATAAAGTATTATTTACAACATGCAATAAAAAATTCAGAAGTTAAGAATTTAATATTTGGTATTGATTTTTTTATGTTTAATAAATTTGAGAGGTTGAATAGTACATTTGATAGTGAAATAGTAAAAAAGGATGTGACGTTTATTGATGTTTACTTTAAACCATTGTTATCAATGTCCTCTGTTTTAAATTCATATAGGAGTATAAAATCAAGTGTCGCTTACCCAGAGCGACGAGAGTTTTTGTCGAACGGGTACAGGCCTGGGAAGCATGTGTTTTATGGTTTAAAAGATTATGGGAAACTACATAACTATACGAACTGGACTTTTCTCTCCAGTAAGTCTAGTGCAACGTTGTACTACTCAAAAATGGCAACTGATGAAGAAACATTCCAAGATTTTGAAGAGATTTTAAAAATATGTAAGGTGAATAATATTAATGTCAAATTATATATTAGCCCTGCACATGCAAATCTTGACGGAGAAGGATTGCTGGCAGCAGGCCTTTATAAAGAATTAGAGGATTGGAAGAGGTCAATATCATCAATAACATCTGATTTTGAGGTGCCTTTATATGACTTTTCTGGTTATAACTTAGTTACCACTGAAGAAGTTATAACGCCTATGAATAACTACTGGGATTCATCACATTTTAAAGAGAAAATTGGTGACATAATTTTAGATAGAGTTTTAAATGTCGATAATAAACATAATTTTGGGGTTTTAATTTCACCTTCAAATATTGAAAGCCATTTGATGCAGATAAGAAGAGACCAAAAGAAATATCAAGCGAGTAATGTCGAGGTAATCAAAAATCTACGTGGTATGTTCAAAGATGCTTTGTCTGGTCTAAAGCAGGATAAATCTATGGTTCAAGGTATCTTTTAATTAATCATTTATATATATACCTAAATAATTATTTATTGATAGAGATTGTTTAGGTAGTCACTTATTCCTAGGCCTTAGTCTAGAGTTGAATCGAATTGGTATATATCAATTCTATTATTTATATTTTTTTAATATAGTCGTATAAATAGCAATAAGTTCCACAACTTCTATCGATGGGGTGGGCCTGACACGGTAAGATTAACTTTTTAGAGGGCTTACTAATTTTGACATAAAAGTTATGTGGCAGACTATATTGTCGTTGGTTTTTGATCGATATAATCAATGTATGTAATAAAGTTTATTAGTAGGCATAATATTTTCTTATAATATTTAAATAAAGTGAATAAATATAAAGCTAGTTAGATAGTTCATATTTATTTTCAGGTACAGTAAATGAATATAATAGTAACAGGCGGTGCTGGTTTTATTGGATCAGCAGTCATTCGTCTCATCATAGAAAAAACCAATAACACTGTTGTTAATATTGATAAATTAACATACGCAGGTAACCTCGAATCTTTATCTTCGGTAGCATCTTCTTCTCGTTACTTTTTTGAACAAGTTGATATTTGTGATACATCAGAGTTAGAGCGGGTATTTGAAACCTATCAACCGGATACTATAATGCATTTGGCTGCAGAAAGTCATGTTGATAGATCTATAGACGGTCCCGCGGTTTTTATCGAAACTAATATAATAGGAACTTACAATATTCTAGAGGTATCTCGTAATTACTGGATGAAGCTAGATGCCCAGAAAAAAAGTACATTCAAATTTCACCATATATCAACCGATGAAGTATATGGAGATTTAGGTGGTACCACGGATCTGTTTACCGAAGATACACCATATTCACCAAGTAGCCCTTATTCAGCATCAAAAGCATCTAGTGATCATCTAGTTCGGTCTTGGATGAGGACATATGGATTGCCAACGGTTATTACTAATTGCTCAAATAATTATGGGCCATACCATTTCCCTGAAAAATTTATTCCGCTTGTAATATTAAATGCACTTGAAGGTAAACCTTTGCCTATTTATGGTAAAGGGAATCAAATACGTGATTGGTTATTTGTTGAAGATCATGCAAGAGCACTTTATAAAGTAGCTTCGCAAGGTATAACAGGGGAAACCTATAATATTGGCGGGCATAATGAGAAAACTAATATTGAGGTTGTTTATGCTATTTGCGATATACTTGAAGAACTACAATCAGACAATCCATTTTCAAAGTCTTTATCATTACCAGAAGGCTTCAGAGAGTTGATTAAATTTGTTAAAGATCGTCCAGGCCACGATGCTCGATATGCCATAGATGCGCATAAAATTAAAGAAGATTTAGGTTGGGTGCCTGATGAAAGTTTTGAAACAGGCTTGAAAAAAACAGTTCAATGGTACCTTGCTAATTTAGCTTGGTGCAAAAGAGTTACGGATGGAAGTTATCAAAGGGAAAGGTTAGGGGGTAGCTAGGTTATGCTTTATATATATTTCAATTTATATAGTCGTATGTAAGGTTTGGATGTGGAAGATAGCCTCAAAAAACGTTATTTGATAAAACTAGTTGCCAGTATTGTTGCAGGTTTAGTAAATGCTGTAATTGTAGCGATAGTCCCCAAATCTTTAGGGCCATTAGCTTATGGGCAATTTACTTTCTTGCAGCAGTTTTTTTCCCAAATAATAGCTTTTTTAGATGCTGGAACTTCAATAGCTTTTTTCACAAAGTTATCGGCACAAAAAAACAAAGATGAAATAATCACATATTACTTTTTCTTTTCCTTATTGTTGCTGTTAATTTTAGTTTCTTTGGTCTCTATTTTTGACTTGTTGGGAATAGAAGAGCAGGTTATTGGTGATATTCCTGTTTATTATCTTTATTTGGGTCTTTGGTTAGGTTTTTTTACTTGGCTAACTCAAATTTTTATAAAAATTTCTGATGCTTACGCGCTAACGGTTTCAGTAGAAATTATGAAGGTTGCTCATAAGCTATTGGCGCTCTTAGCTTTGCTTGTTCTTGTTTATGGTTTTCAACTTGATTTAGAATTATTTTTTAACTTCAATTATTTCGCATCGGTATCATTTCTTATATTGATATCATTGATATTTATAAAGAAAAGTGTGTTTTCAAAATCTCTTTGTACATTGAATGTTAATTTTAAGGCGTTGACAGTTGATTTCTATCGATACGCTTCACCTATTTTCATTTTTAATGTTGTTGGAGTCTCGGTTGTTCTCTTCGACCTATGGTTAGTGCAGAGTATTAGTGGCTCAGTCGAAATGGGTTTTTACGGCTTGGCTTTTTCTATAGCGGCTATGTGTTCACTTTTTACCACTGCCATGACTCCGATTATCATGCGAGAATTTTCTAAGTTATATTCAGAGAATAACTTAGAAAAAATGAAGGAACTCTACGCTCGTTACGTGCCAATGCTATATTCCGTATCAGCTTTCTTTGGTGTCTTTATTGCTTTTGAAAGTGAGAATATAATTAACATTTTTACAGATGCACGTTTTGAAGGTGCGCTGTATGCTTTGGTTGTAATGTCTTTTTACCCATTGCATCAAACGTACGGACAACTTACAAGTTCTGTGTTTTTTGCTTCAGGCAGGACTTCCCTGTATAGAAATATAGGGCTGGTGGTGTCTCTAGTCGGGTTAGTTCTTTCTGGAGTGCTTGTGTATAATTTGGAGCTTGGTGCATTTGGATTTGCATTGAAAATGGTTTTAATTCAAATTCTTGGTGTAAATGTACAATTATTTTTCAATGTAAAGTTCTTGGGCTTGAAAATATATCCATTTATAAAACATCAGATTTTAGCTGTTTTGTTTTTTTCCATCATAGCTGTTAGTGTTAAAAATTTATTTGTGTTTGAAGTTTCACCCTTGTGGGAATTCCTTTTTTCTGGATTAGTGTATTCATTTATATCGCTCATCGGATTTTTAATTTTTCCTAGTGTATTTAATGTTACTAGGTCAGAGATTCTATCTACATATAACAAGTTCAAAGTATATTTTAAGGTTTGATCAATGGTTGATAGTACTCCTGAATTAAAGAACGTGTACCGAAATATATATATTGTTGATTCCCTAGATATTTGGGGAGTTAATGATTTTGATTTTAACACGGAAGATGATTTAGTTTTAACGTTTGATTTAGCTTTACAAAAAAAGTTAAATGGCCGGTGTGATTGTTATTATGTTGATCACTTAATAGGTCAGACTAGGATGGAAGAAAATAATTATCGTATATATAGGTTTTTTCAAGCATGGCACAATAATGCATTTGGTAAAGATTTATTTCATTATAGAGGTGTAGATTTTGGAATCTCATTTAGGATGGATTTTTGGAATGACTATACTTATTACCTGAAACTATATTTGTGTTTAGCTGAACTAAAAAATGTTGATAGTAAATCTATAGTTGTAGCTTCTCATAACAAAGTTTTACATAAAGTATTGATTGATTTAGATTTGAAATTTGATGTAGTAAAAAGTTTGAATGAAAGCAAAGTATTTTTCTATTTCCCTATTGATCAATATCTCAATGATAAAATACGCCCAACTGGATTGCGAAATATCTTGCTTAAATCGAGGGCCTTAGTGTCAAATGTTTACGGTACGATGTTACTGTATTTCGATAAGATTTTTATAAATAAAACTACTAAAACAATATTTGTTGAAGAGTATCATCCGACTAAAAAAATAATATCAAATTTAAGAAAGCAGCAAGGTACTAATGTACTTCTTTGTAATTTTTCAAGAAATGAAAGTTGGATCAATAACTTAAAAGAACGATTATTACCACTTTTAGGTTCAGAGGCAACCTTTGAAGGGGTAGCGCAAGAACTACTGTCTGGTTTTAATACAGAGCGGTGTCAGACATTAATACTTGATAATGGACATGATCTTACAGATATTGCTTTTTCAATTATAATTAATAGAATTGAAAATCAGTTAGCCAAGAAGTTGAGTATTCTTGATTCTTGTGTGAACTATTTAAATGCAAACCCAATTGATTTAAGCATTATAGTTTCTAATATAGGAGAGAGCTCAACATTATTTGATTTGGCTTGTAAAAGTAACGGTATCCCAAGTTATCTTATTATAAATGGTCTTTTAGGTGTTGATTACATAGACGAAAGTAAATATGCAACATTCATAAATAGTTATTCAGTAAGTATAAAAAATAATTATTTTAAGGGTATGGATAATATAGTTGTTTTAGGTGACCCTCGAATGGATGTTTACGCAAGTATAGATCAAAATAAAATTAATCGGGTGACGCCTACTATTGTTATTGGTGCTTCAGGGTATAGTCCTATAGATTTAAATTCATATGTAGCGATTGAATTTGATTTTATGCATGACGTTCTTTCGGCTCTAGATAGGATAAAAAAATCAGGCGGGCCTATAACGATCATTATCAAAGTGAGACCGAATGGTTATCGAGAGCAGTACAAAAAATTTGTTGATAAGTTTTTCCCTGGATTAGTAGATAATATTATTTCAGCTCAACCCATGGTTGAAGTCCTTAAGAAAGCAGATCTATATATTTCTATAAATTCACAGACTCTATTTGAAGCTTCCTGCATGGGGATACCTGTTATCTATTACAAAAAAGATAATGAAATACTTCCGCCACCATTTAATAATAATCAAGATCTTGTGACTGTATCGACGGTTTCTGATATGGAACAAGCGATTAATGACTTTAAGGATGATTCAGGGATATTTAAAACTTTTTTAGACAAAAAAATTATGGAGAAATACGTAGGGTTTATTGATGGTTTAAATACCAAGCGAAACCTAGATTTTATAAATAAATTAATAGAATAGTAATGAGTATTTAAATGATAAGTTTTATTAAAAGCTTTGTTAAACATCAAATATTTAAGTTTAAGTTTAATACATGTGTGATCGGACTAAACTCAAATATTTCAAATTCAAGTAAACTTGGAGACTATGTAGCAATATTTAGGCACGTGTCAATTATAGATTCGGAAGTGGGCAGTTATACGTATATACAGTCAAATTCTATTGTTAATAATGCATTTATAGGCCGTTATTCATCCATTGCTACTAATGTATCTATAGGAGGTGGAGAGCATCCCATAGACTTTATTGGTACTAGCCCTGTTTTTTATGATAATAATCATCCTTTGCCAAAGTTTTTAGTATCTGGAAATAACTATAACAAACCCTATATTAATCGAACTAACATTGGAGCTGATGTTTGGATTGGTCAAAACTCTATAATTAAATCAGGAATTAATATTGGAGTTGGTGCTATTGTTGGAGCTGGAGCAGTTGTAGTTAAAGATGTTGAACCTTATAGTATTGTCGGCGGAGTTCCGGCTAAGCATATAAAGTGGCGATTTGACGAGAGTCTTAGGGAAAAACTCTCTAGTTCTAAGTGGTGGACTTTGAATCCAGTCGAGCTCGAAGGATTGAACGAATACTTCTCAAATCCAGAGTTGATGATGCAACAGCTTGCTAAAACAAGAAATATATAATTATATGTCTAACAAAAAAACAAGAACGGATTAGGGGTGGATGTTTGTGAGCTGGAATTATGATTGAAAAGATTAAATTATTTCTTTGCTGGCCTATTAGTAGAAAGATTGAATATATTTATATTCGTTTGAAGATGACTCAAATGAACTTTATTTCCAGATATAGGTATATATCTGTTGGTAAGGGGTGCTTTATAATTAAGCCAATAATACTGACTCCTGAATTTATCAGTTTAGGCGATAAGGTGTCATTTAGGCATCACGCACGAATTGAGGCTATTAGCAGTTTTTCTTCAGAGTCATTTACCCCTAATATTATTATAGAAAGTGGAGTCACATTTCAGCAAAGGTGTCATATAACTGCTGCGAGTAGACTTGTAATTGGTAAGGGTACTATAGCCTCATTTGATGTGATGATTACAGATATCGATCATGAATATGAGGATGTATCTTTACCAATTAGTCAACAAAAATTAGCCATAAAGCCAACTTATATTGGGGAAAGCTGCTTTCTTGGTGGTGGGGTTAAGATTCAAGCAGGAACTACTTTAGGTAGGCACTGTATTGTAGGCTCTAACTCTGTAGTTAGAGGGCAATTTCCAGATTACTGTGTGATTGTGGGCGCACCAGCAAGGATTGTTAAACGTTATAACGAAAATACAAGTCAATGGGAAAAAACGGATAATAAGGGTGGTTTTATAAGTTAAGACAGACCTATAGTATTTGAAAAGATAAGGGTTTACCTTTATTCCATCACAAATGACCAGTATCATGATAATATTCATGTCGATTATTGATTGTGCTTTACGTTAAATACGCTAATTAGCAATAGAGTTTGAATAGGTTACCTTCATTTTAACAGCAGCTGTCAACGGTGTTTAAAGGAAACTTATGGATAATATTAGCGATATTGATAGAAATATCCTTTCGGTCTCCTTCAAAGTTTAAGTAAATGGTATCCATCAGGTAGTTTTAATTATCAAAATAATGAATGACTTTAAAGTGTAGTCTTTTGACTACTTAGTGTCTCTATAAATACAACTATCTATTAGATTAAGGTCACAGAATGAAAGGGATTATTTTGGCAGGGGGGAGTGGAACTAGGCTCTACCCAATAACTAAGGGTGTGAGCAAGCAACTAGTACCTGTTTATGATAAACCTATGATTTACTATCCGTTATCTGTTTTGATGCTGGCAGGAATTAAAGATGTACTTATTATCTCTACTCCGAGTGATATAGATAACTATAGATCATTACTGGGGGATGGCACAGAGTTAGGTATGAAACTTGAGTATGTGATTCAACCGTCCCCTGATGGTTTGGCACAAGCTTTTATATTAGGTGAATCTTTTATAGGTGGTGATGATGTATGTCTAATCTTAGGGGATAATATTTTTTATGGCCATGGATTAACAGAGATATTAGCTAATTCAGTCGAAAATGCAGTGTTAAACAAAAAAGCCACTGTTTTTGGTTATTATGTCAAAGACCCTGAGCGATATGGTGTTGTGGAGTTTGATGATAATGGTAATGCAATCTCTATTGAAGAGAAGCCTGCCATGCCGCTGTCTAATTATGCTGTTGTAGGTTTGTATTTTTATCCAAATTCAGTCATTAATATGGCTAAAAATGTTGAGCCAAGTGAGAGAGGCGAGCTAGAAATTACTTCTATTAACCAAATGTATCTAGAACAACAAAATTTAAAAGTTGAAATCATGGGGCGTGGTTACGCTTGGCTTGATACTGGAACTCATGAAAGTCTTTTAGAGGCAGGGCAGTTTATTCAAACCATTGAAAATCGCCAAAGCCTTAAAGTGGCCTGTTTAGAAGAAATTGCGTATGAAATGGGTTACATCAGTAAAGCAGCGCTTTTGGCATTAGCTGAACCGTTGAAAAAAAATCAGTATGGTCAATATTTAATTCGTAGAGCTCATGAAGGTCGTATTTACCATGAAATTTACAAGAACTAGAATCCCTGATGTCGTCATCTGTGAGCCTGTTGTGCATGGAGATAGTAGAGGGTACTTCGCTGAAACCTTTCGGCAAGACAAACTTGATTCTTTTTTGGGCATTAATCTAAAGTTTGTTCAAGACAATGAATCGAAAAGTAGCCGAGGCGTGCTAAGGGGCTTGCATTACCAGCTTCCACCTTTTGCACAAACTAAATTAGTTCGTGTTATTGAAGGTACTGTTCTAGACGTAGCACTCGATATTAGAAAAGGATCAGCTACGTTTGGTGAGCATGTTGCTGTAACCTTGTCCTCAGAGAATAAGGCGCAATTGCTTGTTCCCCGCGGGTTTGCGCATGCTTTTGTCGTACTTTCAGAGACTGCTACTTTTGCCTATAAAGTTGATAATTATTATAGTCCAGGTTGTGATAGGGGTATTGCTTTTGACTCTAAAGAGTTGGACATTGACTGGCAGATTCAACGACTAGATTTAAAGCTTTCTGAGAAGGACATAAATTCTACTAGTTTTTCAGAAGCTACTGACTTATTTGATTTCAAGGAAAACTTGTATGTTTAGTGTGCTTATTACAGGTTCCCGTGGTTTTTTAGGTACTACTTTACGTAAGGTTTTATCGAAACAAGAAGACATTCGTATACTTGAGTTTGGCAGAACTGATTCTGATAAGCTTTTGCATGAATATATTAAAGTTGCTGATTTTATATTTCATTTTGCTGGTGAAGTTCGCCCTGCTAGTAGTGATGAAGGCTTTGCCTCAAGCAATAGTGAGTTAACAACTAGAATAGTATCTATCTTATTCAGTGAAAACAAAAAAACACCTATCCTTCTTACCTCTACAATACACGCTATTGAGCCTCAGAATATGTATGGAAAAACTAAGCAGGAGTCTGAACGTGTAGTAGAAAAATATGCTAATGAGCAGCAAGCTGCAGCTTGGATATATAGATTGCCTCATGTATTTGGTCCTGGTTGTAAGGAAAATTATAACTCAGTATTATCCACTTGGATTTACAACAGTCATAACAATTTAGAGATCAATGTGTTTAATCGTGATATTAAAATGAATTACTGTTATTCCCTAGATTTAATAAGCCATTTTGTCACTCACCTTGAATACAAATCTAAGGCCGGTTGCCAATACATTATACCTGAAAACATATTTAACACTTCGTTGGGTGATGTGGTAGACCTGATTGATAATTTTAAAAAAAATATTAAGGGTTTGAAAGTCAAATACATTGAAGGTTCATTTGAAGAAAAGTTATACCTCACGTATCAGTCATATGCGAATAACAAAAAGACACAATAATTGGATATTATTCAGTAATCCAATATTAAAATATTAGAATTAGAAGGTTAATTATGAAATTATTATTGTTAGCAGGTGGGTATGGAACCCGTTTAAGCGAAGAAACAGATATTCGTCCTAAGCCAATGGTAGAGATCGGAGGGAAGCCTATTCTTTGGCATATAATGAAAATGTATTCTCAACATGGTTATAACGATTTTGTAATTTTACTAGGTTACAAAGGTTATTATATTAAAGAGTATTTCGCTAATTATTTTCTACACCAAAGTGATGTGACTATAAATTTGTCTACTAATGAAATGAAAATTCATAAAAACACATCAGAACCATGGACAGTGACCTTATTGGATACGGGCTTGAATACTATGACTGGTGGACGTGTAAAACGTGCGCAAGAAATCATTGGGGACGAGCCTTTCATGCTAACTTATGGTGATGGTGTTTCTGATGTCAATATAACCGAGTTAGTAGATTTTCATAAACAACACGGTAAGGCTATAACAATGACGTCTGTCCAGCCGGATGGCCGATTTGGTGCTATTGAGATTAGTGGCGACAAAATCACAAATTTTTTGGAAAAACCTCGTGGCGACGGTTCATGGATCAATGGAGGTTTTTTTGTTTGCGAGCCATCTGTTTTTGATTATATCAAAGATGGAGATAGTTCAATCTTTGAGCAAGGGCCGCTCCAGAATCTTGCAACAAGTGGAGAATTATATTCTTATAAACATCATGGTTTCTGGAAGTGCATGGATTCATTGAAGGATAAGCAAGATTTAAATGATATGTTTGACTCGAATCAAGCTAAATGGAAAAGTTGGTAATTTATTATGTTCGGTAATGTCTATAGCGGAAAAAGAGTTCTTATTACAGGTCACACAGGGTTTAAGGGGACCTGGCTAACTAGTTGGTTACTGGAACTAGGGGCTGATGTATGTGGCATTTCGAATAGTATCCCTACATCGCCTGCTATGTTTGAAGTATTAGAGCTTGAATCTAAGATTGAGCATAATATTGAGGATATTCGTAATTTACCTAGCATAAAAAAGATAGTTCATGATTTCAAACCTGATTTCTTATTCCATTTAGCTGCTCAAGCAATAGTATCAACTTCTTATTCAGATCCATTGGATACTATATCTACAAATGTAATGGGTACAGCCAATGTATTAGAGACATTGAGGACACTTGAGAATGATTGTAATGCCGTTATTATTACAAGTGATAAGTGTTACGAGAATGTGGAATGGGTGTGGGGCTATAAAGAAACAGACCCTGTTGGTGGTCGTGATATATATAGTGGTTCAAAGGGGGCTGCAGAAGTAATTTTTCATGCGTATCAACAGTCATTTTTTGCCAAGACGGATGGCAATATTAAAATGGCCACAGGCAGGGCTGGCAATGTAATTGGTGGTGGTGATTGGGCTGCAGACCGTATTGTTGCCGATTGTATGAGGGCATGGAGCAAATCTGAACGTGTTGAAATACGGTGCCCTGATGCAACTCGTCCATGGCAGCATGTATTAGAACCTTTAAGTGGGTATTTGGCTTTAGGGCAAGGACTTTTTGAAAACCCTAATAAAAATCATGGCCAGCAATATAATTTTGGACCTAGGTCAGAGCAGAATCATACTGTTAAGGATTTATTATCTGACCTCAGTAAACATTGGAAATTTAATAGTTCTGATGAAGCGTATTTGATAACAGATAATATACCATTTCATGAAGCTGGGCTGTTAAAACTGAACTGTGACAAAGCTTTATTTAATTTGAAGTGGGAAGCAAATTTAAATTACAGTGAATGCATAAAATTTGTTAGTAAGTGGTACTTTGAGTTTTACCAAGGTAAGAGCAATATGCTCGAAATGACCCGCAATCAAATCGGGGCATATCAAAATTATGCCAAAGAAAAAAACTTAGCATGGTGTAATTAATGATTTCCGATCTAGTCATTACTCCTCTTAAGCGTATTAACAATCCAAAAGGGGACATCTTTCATATATTAAAATGTTCAGAAAGCAGCTTTAGCCAATTTGGTGAGGCGTACTTCTCTACAGTCAATTTTAATGATATCAAAGGCTGGAAACAGCACACTAAAATGTTTTTGAATTTAGTGGTAGCGATTGGCTCGGTAAAGTTCGTGATATATGACGATAGAAAAAATAGTGCTTCATATGGGAAATTTCAAGAAGTGATACTTTCCGTCGATAATTATTGCAGACTTTCTGTCCCTCCTGGGCTCTGGATGGCTTTTCAGGGGGTAGGGGAAGACACTAATATTTTACTTAATATTGCAAGTATTGAACATGATTCAAACGAATCTCTCTTGAAAGATATTAGCGAGATAATATATGAATGGAGTACTTTATGAAGGTCTTGGTTACAGGTGGATTGGGTAACTTAGGATCATGGTTTGTAGACTCACTTTATAAGCAAGGTTGTTCTGTCACTATTTTATCTAGAACTCCTGTTGCTCATCTTAAGGAAGGGGTTGAGTTTATTGAAGCGGATGTGGCAGATCTAAACTCTTTGCTGGGCTCGATTGAAGAATATTATGATGTGTGCATTCATGCTGCCAGTTATAATGAACATTTTCACGATGATTATTCAAATAAAGCACTTTCAATTAATTCTTTAGGTACAGATAATTTATGTAAGGCGCTGTTAGTTAATGGTGTGGGCAAGTTAATATACCTGAGTACTTTTCATGTGTATGGGATTCATAGTGGATATATAGATGAGTCTACCGCGGTAGCGGCTACTAATGATTATGGATTGACGCACTTTTTTGCTGAAAAATACATACAGAAGCACGCAATAAATTCTGGGTTAACATATTCTATATTTCGTTTGACCAATAGCTATGGCTGCCCCAATAATCTACAGAGTAATAAATGGTATTTGATTTTTAATGATTTCTGCAAGCAAGCATTTACTAACCAAGAGATAGTTCTAAAGGGGAATTCTTTGCAGCGTAGGGATTTCATTTGGATGGGCGACGTTGCTACTGTAATTTATAAAGCCTGTTTTAACCCAAATATTCAGGGTGTATTTAATCTATCATCTGGATATTCAATAACTTTAGGTGATCTAGCTAATATTGTATCAGGAGTGTATGAAGAATCTTTTGGTATAAAGGCTGTGGTAAGGAAGACCGTAATTGATCAGGAAGTTGAAAGCCTTGTTGTTAATAGTGATAGGTTGAGCGCTCATTTAGATATTAATTTTTCAGATGAAATAAACGTTGAAGCAAGCAAAATATTGCAACTCCTATCAGGTTGCCAAAATAGTGGTTAAGTCTCTTATAAATAAAAAGGTTCTTCTTGTAGCACCAAAATTTTATGAATATCACATTTCAATTTTGGATGAAATGAAAAGTGATGGAGCTTTGGTCACATTTATTCCTGAAGTAAACAACACAATATTTTACCGAACTGTAAATAAGATAAGCACTTATTTTAAAAGCCTACTTGAGCATAAGCATAGAAATAAAATTTGTAGATTAATCGATACTGGTGACTTTGATTATGTTCTAGTTATTAGGGGGGGGTTATTTTTTCCTGAGTTTATATCGGACCTTAGATTGCGATCCCCTAAAACAAAATTTTTAATGTATCAATGGGACTCATATCGTCACTCAGACTACAGAGGGGTGATTCAGTATTTTGACAAAGTAGCCACTTTTGACATTAATGATGCAATAGAGTTGAAATTACCCTATATCCCTTTGTTTATTTCACCTGTTTATCAATCAAAGGAATCAGTGAGTAGCATTTATAACATGGTATTTTTTGGAGCTTACCATAGTGATAGGCTTAAGGTTATTAAGTTCATGGCGGATAAACTTAATACGGCTGAAATGTCTTATAAATTCCACCTCTATATTCCCTTTTTATCATTTTTATACAGATGCATGTTGGGAGATATTTCTGTTTTTGATATTAAGTTTTTTAGTTTCTATAGGGTTAGCCCCAGTTTAATATCGCAAACGTATAATTGTACTGATTCGGTATTAGATATTGAATTGTCAATTCAATCTGGTTTAAGTATTAGAACATTTGAAGTATTAGCATCTGGAGCAAAATTAATTACAACGAATTCAAAGATTTTGGATCAAGATTTTTATACAGCTTCACATATTAATTATATTAACCGTGATGAGTTAAGCTTTGATGCTGATTTTATTTTATCCGAGAGTAAAGCACCTGAAATGGCTGACTACTCTATTGAAAATTGGTTAAACCGTGTTTTATTTGAGGGAGGCTCATGAGTTTAAAAGTATCAATATTAATGAATGGCTATAATTGCGAAAAATTTGTTGTTGAGGCTATTAGCTCTGTTGTCAGGCAAACTTATTCGAATTGGGAGATAGTTTTTGTTGATAATTGCTCAACTGATAACACCAAGCCGCTAATTATGGCTTTTGATGACGTTCGTATTAAATACGTTAATACTCCAATTAATATACCCCTAGGTGAAGCTAGATCATTTGGACTAGAGTTTTGTGATGGAGATTTTGTGTGTTTCTTGGATACTGATGACCTTTGGGTGGCCAGCAAGCTAGCTGAACAGTTAAAACTCTTTCATAGCTTTCCAGATCTTAAAATGGTCTACACCGGTGGTGAATTTATAGATGAGAGTGGGGATGTTATTGGTGAATTTATTCCTAAAGCAATAGGGGATGATGTTTTCGAACAACAATTGGTTCGATATGAGGTTAATCAGCAATCAGTAATGATCAGAAATAATTTTTCATTCGAAATAGACAAGAGCAAAAAATATTCAGTTGATTTTAGTTTGTTTATGCCTATTTGTGCCTTTCACAAAGTTAGAGCAATTAAGGCCAAGATGATTAAATATAGGCTGCACTCATCAAATTTTTCACATAATGCTGGTGAACTAGAGTGGTTGGAGCAAAAGGATACATTAGATGCTATTTTTGATAATCGGCCAAGTTTAAAGTCTGATTACAAAAAAGGATATCGACATGCTTACGCAAGAGTTAGTTATTATAAGGCGAGGTATTTATTTTCAATAGGGGAGAATTTTTCCGCCCGTAAAATATTGTTTAAGCATGCATTTGTTGGTGTTTTTTACTTTTCTCTTCTAATACTTTCTTTTTTTCCTGCTTCGGTATGGTTACGGTTACATAAAAAAGTAAGGCGGTTCTCGTAATGTTTTTGGATCGTGGGTGGGCACTCAAGGCCTTATTTTTCCTGCTGTATTTTTCAGTCGCTCTTCGCTATCTAAAAATAACATTTGGCGCTAATGTTTATTTTTTAGTACTAGTACCTTTGGTTTTATATATAGGTTTAACCTTTCTTAAAAATAAAAAAATCATTTTTTCTTCGGTGGATTTGGTGTTTTCCCTTTTTGTTATAACACTTACAGCTAATTATATTATGGCTGGTATTCGAGCTGGTTTTGGATCACAGCTTATATATCTTTTATATATTTATATACCTTTATTGTTTTATTTTGTTGCAAGAATGAATGCTTTCTCGTCCGATATGTTTACTAAATTCTTAACTAGGTTTTCTGTCATATTTGCCTTAGTAACCATTATAGAGTTTATGATTTATGCTTTAGATCCAAGTGCTAAAGGAATTATAACGACTTACATGCGTGACGTGGTTCAAAATAGTAATTTTTACCCACCGACAGTCCAGTATCCTTTAATTGGACTTCATACTAAGCCTTGGGGGCCAATGTTTGATGCTTCTGCGGGAGGTGCTTTTTTGGCTGTGCTTACCGTGTTCCAATCTGAAGTTGCGAACATAAAGAAGACAAGGTCAAGTTATTTGTCAGCTGTTGTATTGTTGGTAGCTGCTTTTTTAAGTGGTTCTAAGTCAGCATATCTTATGGTTTTTATATATGCAGCTGTTAGGTATTTGGGATCAGTAGCAGTAAGGCCAACTTTTTCAAAATTATTTTTTTTGCTGCCTGTTTTGTCCGGTATTTCTATATGCGTAGTTTTATTTATAGTATTCTTTTTTAGTGGTGAGGCTCTTCCTAGGTACCTTAAGGCTTTTTTGGAAGTACCATTTAACAACCTTTTAGAAGGCATTGCACACCATGGCATTGAGCTCTTTTTTGGCTTGGGGCAGGAATCTTTAAAAAATACTATTATTGGTACTGGTGAGGTTGATTTTATCAACTCGATATTTAGATATGGTGTATTTTTCACATTGAGCATGACATTTTTGTTGATTTATTTAGCTGTTAAGTGTTTTAAAACAATGCCTCATTTTTTTGGTTTGTTTTTTATGTTCGTTCTAGCAATGAACCATTACCAAGTGGCCTTTAAATTTCCCGCTTCAATAATTTTGTTTATCGCTGTGGCTGTGGTAGTAAATGAAAAAAGTCGAAGGTGGAAAACAAACGTTGAGACTTAAGAATATGGGATTTAGTGTATTAATGTCTGTATATAATGGTGATAGTTCACCGTTCTTTGCGACTGCTTTAGAGAGTATTTTTTTACAGGATTTGATGCCCAATGAGATTGTTGTAGTTTGCGATGGTCCTATTAGGGCTGATTTGGAAGATATCTTAAGAGAATATAGATTAAAGTTTAAAGGTGTGGGGGTCGTTTTTCTTAACCCACGTTTAAATGAGAATAAAGGCCTTGGTGAGGCTTTGAGATTAGGAACTAGTTATTGCTCATTTGATTATATAATTAGAATGGATAGTGATGATATTTCAATTTCCAGTAGGCTTTCAACACTTAGTAGCTATGTAATTAATAACCCCGAGGTTGATGTTGTTGGAAGTTACATTGAGGAATTCACAAAAGAGCCTGGCGATTTAAATAGAATGAGGGTAGTTGGTCTAGATCTTATGGCAATTACACAAAGTGCTCATAAGCGAAATCCAATGAACCATGTTACTGTTTGTATTAAAAAATCAGCTTTAGAAGAAAGCGGAGGGTACGAAGCAGTATTATGGCATGAAGACTATTATTTATGGATGAAAATGTTAAAACAAGGTTGTTTACTTGAAAACATACCAGAAGCTTTGGTTTTAGTGAGAACTAATGATTTTGCAGGTAGGCGAATTGGAATGACTTATGTGCGGGCTGAGCTTAACTTCCTTGGAAAATGTAAAGAACTAGGTGTAATGTCAAACATACAAATGTTGGCTTATATCATTCCTAGAATGATTGTTCGCATACTCCCTCCATTCATAGTTACCCACTTATATTCTTTATTAAGAGTTAAATAAGAATGGGTGTAGAATATTAGTTACATGCATTATTGGCTATAGCCAGTAATTTATTTAATTATAGTATTATCTGCAATTTAGAAGTCAGCTAGAAATAAAAGTTTAAAAAACAGCGTCTGCTAGCAATAATGCCCACCATGATCATTGGTTAACTGATTGGAGTATAGCTTTTGTTTATATTGGTTGTGTTATTGGTATGGAAGGACTTGCTCATAAATTATCTAGAATACTAATAAATTTTCTAATGTCAAAGTAACCGAATAGCACATTAGAATATTTATTTATATTCTAATGTGCATAAAGGGCTCAATAAAAAATGAATAAAATTCTTGTTACTGGTGGGAGTGGTTTTATTGGTCAGCGTTTATTAAGTCTTCTTCCAAGTGATAGAGTAACGTTATTAGGGCGAACTATCCCTGATTTTTTTTTAGGGCAATCTGAAATAAAATGTATTAATTCAGTTGAAAATTATCAGAGCTGTTTGGTAGGAATTGACGTTGTAGTGCATCTAGCAGCGGTTGCACATAATGTATCTGATGATCCAGAGTATATAGATGAAGTAAATGTTGGTGGGACATTAAATCTAGCATCTCAAGCAATAGAGCAAGGGGTTAAACGCTTTATATTTATCAGCTCTATTGTTGTGTTGGGTGAAGCAAAAAGATTACCATTTGATGAAAAAAGTGTAGCGGTGCCTCATTCCAAATATGCTGAATCAAAGTTAAAAGCCGAGATAGCCTTGCAGGAGCTAACTAAAGAAACAACTTTAGATGTAGTGATTATTCGACCAGTTCTTGTTTATGGTAGAAATGCTCCAGGTAATTTCGGTAAACTTATTTCACTTATAAGGATCGCGCCTATTCTACCGCTTGGTTTAGCTAGGAATAAGCGAAGCTTTATATCGATTGATAACTTGGTTGACTTTATAAAGATATGTATTGACCACCCTAATGCAAAGAATGAAATATTTAATATATCTGATGACTATGATGTTTCAATAAAAGAATTTACCAGTGCTATTGCAGATGGTTTATCCGTAAAACGTTACCAGTTACCAGTTCCTATTTTTATATTTAGGGCTTTAGGTACGTTATTTGATCGTGGGGATCAGGTGGAGCAACTAGTAGCTGATTTGCAGGTGGATAACTCAAAAGCGAGAAGACTTTTAAACTGGGCCCCTTCGGAAACTATGGCGCAAGCCATGAACAAATTAAGCTAAGGTAGTATTTATGTTTAGGTTTTTAGATTTAATATTTTCATTTCTAGGGTTGCTATTTGGTAGCTCGATATTACTAATTATATATTTTATAGGGTTGTTTGACACTGGTTCTCCTGTATTTAAACAAGAGCGAATAGGCCGTAATAAAAAGCCATTTACATTGGTTAAGTTTAGAACCATGTCGGTTGATACTGCTTCAGTTGCGAGTCATTTGGCCAGCAGTACATCTATTACAAAAATAGGAAGAATCCTGCGTAAAACTAAATTAGATGAATTACCACAGCTTTGGAACGTGCTTAAGGGTGAAATGAGTTTAGTGGGGCCGCGTCCTGGTTTGTTTAATCAATTAGAATTAACGGCGGCACGTGATGAAGAGGGTATATTTAATGTCCGCCCAGGAATTACTGGATTGGCGCAGGTAAATGATATAGATATGTCAACACCTCAGTTGTTAGCTGAAACCGATGCGAAAATGATTCGAGAAATGTCAGTAAAGAATTATTTTAAATATATTTTTCAAACGGTGTTGGGAGCCGGAACAGGGGATAGAATTAAAGGCTAGATGTTTGATTTCAGCAATGGGGGGTGCTGATAAAGATTATGTGACGGTTCGTTATCTATCCCCTAAATTTGATACAAAATTATGATTCTTATTATGGGTGGTTGTGAATTGTAGTTGTTGGCCAACGAGTTATCTAGAGTAGTTAAGGTTTTGGAAATCCTCAAAAACACCTTACTAGATGACTGTTTTCTTTATGTTAGCCTAGTAAGGCTAGGCTATGATATTGCAGTAGTTAAACCACTCTTTATTTTTTAATGTGGTTTGTGAATGGGCGTTTTTTTTATTGTAATAACACAGTCGTAACTGAAAGGACATGTAAAATAGGCTGATTAATAATGGCTACATTTATTTGGCTACTTTATAGCATCCGACATTAATCATGGTCGTAAGTGTTTTGTACACTCCAACCGTTTATATATGGAATTATTTTGAAAAAACTCACTCAGTTTAGTGATTATCATTACAGCATAATTACACTTGTATATATTGCTAGTTGGTTTCTAATTACTCTGAACTTTGGTTCTTTATACTGGGATGACTGGACTCTTTACGGCCAAGATAGTAGGGCTGTAATTAAGACTTTTTCGGAAGCAGGGGCTATGTTTACTGGGAGGGTTCATTTGACGTTATTGGGGGTGGGGGACTCTATCTGGCCATACAGGCTGCTTACGTTTTCTAGCTATTTAATTGTTTCTTACAGTATTTACTGGCTCGCACTGCAGTTGAGCTTTTTGAGTAAAAGCAGCGCATTATTTTTGGCGTTAATTGTTGCAGTTTATCCTCTGAATCATGCAAGAATTGCACTGATTAATACCCCCTCTGCTTATTCGTTAATGCTTTTTCAGATAGGATTTGTGTTATGCGTTGTTGCGAGTGTGCGGAAGTCATATCTTGTTAGAATATCTTCCTTGGCTTTATTATTTATCTCATTTGAGACTATGTCACTGCTTGTTTTCTATTTTCTTCCTATTAGTTACTTGCTTTATTTTGAGCGAGATCGTTTTATTAAAAGCCCAGCACCTGTTATTTCATTTACTAGGTGGTTGACTACTAAGATAGATTATTTGTTGCTACCCTTTATTTTCTTGGGGATTAAAACTATTGCTTTTAAGCCGGCGGGTATGTATGAAAACTATAATTCTGTTGGAATGGATGGTGTTATCGCCGCTTTAGGAAATACGATCCCTGTGATAACGACAGTTTTTGTGCCGTTAATTGATGAAGTATCGGAGTACTACATTGTTGCAATGGTCTTGGTTATAACACCTTTTCTTTTTACAAAGCCTTCACAAATTTTGGTGTCATTTAAGTTGTCGAATGTTATTTTTGTTTTACTGGGAGTATTAGTGTTGTATCTGTCAATCTTTCCGTATGTTGTTGTTGGTAAGATTCCATACTTTTATGATTGGAGCGGGAGATTTTACTTGTTAGCTCCCATCGGTGCCGCGATGCTACTTTGCGCTGCTTTTGAGTTTTTTAATAAAAGAATTAGAGTTGCCTTAATCTCAGCGGTAATCTTGTTTTCAACGATAATTAATAATCAGGTTATGTATGCATATCTATTGGATGGTTTTAAGCAGGATTCTATAGTTTCTAATTTTCGAAAGCTTCCTGAACTAAAAAATAAAATGGGTGTTCTTTTGTATAAAGATAACATCTTTGAACTTAATGCGCTCAGTAGAACCTATCGATTTTATGAGTTTAATGGTTTAATGAAAAAGTCACTTGGAACAGAGTTGTTGTTAGGGCTTTATGAGCATCGGCCAAGGAATCTGCAAGTTTTAGGTGAGGTATCAGGCCATAAACCTTACAGTTTTTCAGGATATGAGCCTGAAACAGCAGAAGTAATTGGTATAATAGTTATAGATCCTGGGGGCTTTAAAATATCACCTCTACAGGTTCATAGTATACTTTTTGATAAGTTGCTCTCGCCATCTAGTTATGACAAAACGATCAGTGAGCTAACTACTTTACATTTCCTTGCGAAATAGTCGAAGTAGAATTAAATTGTTTACCTTAATCGTAATATAGACTCTGGTTGTGAGTCATAAAATATAGGGTTTATGTTGATGCAAAAAAAAGTAGCCATATTGCAATCGAATTATATTCCATGGAAAGGCTATTTTGACATGATAGCGGCTGTCGATGAGTTTATAATCTATGATGATATGCAATACACAAAGCGTGATTGGCGAAATAGAAATCAGATTAAAACGCCACAAGGAGTGCAGTGGTTAACTATTCCCGTTCAGGTGAAAGGTAAGTATTTTCAGAGTATAAGGGACACTGAAGTAAATGGATTTGAATGGGCTGAGCAGCATTGGAATAAACTTGAGCTAAACTATCGAAAAGCACCCTATTATGATGAGGTTTCAAGTTGGCTTAAACCACTTTATTTTTCTCAGCAATATAGTCACATTACACATATAAATTTAGCATTTATCAAAGCTATTTGCAATTATCTATCGATAACAACAACAATAACTCACTCTTGGGATTATGCCCTTAATGAGGGGAAAACAGAGCGTTTAGCAGACCTTTGTACACAGGCGGCCGCCACTGGTTATGTATCGGGTCCTGCAGCCAAAGACTATATAGACGAGTCAGTTTTCACGGATAAATGTATCAGCCTAAGTTGGTTTGACTACACAGGTTATTCTGAATACTCACAGCTTTGGGGTGAGTTTGCCCATGGAGTATCAATTCTTGATTTATTATTCAATTGTGGGAAAGACTCGCACCGATATATGAAGTATGTAAACTCATGAAACTTTCAATTGTAGCAACGCTCTATCAATCAGCCACTTATATCCCCGAGTTTTATCAGCGAGTGAGTGCTGCTGCCAAAAAGTTAGTGGGAGATGATTACGAGATCATTTTAGTGAATGACGGGTCCCCTGATAATAGTTTGGATATTGCTGTACAGCTAACTGAAAGTGACTACCGTCTTGTAGTGGTTGATTTGTCACGTAATTTTGGTCATCACAAAGCAATGATGAGAGGGCTCTCTCATGCTAAAGGTGAGCAGGTTTTTTTAATCGATAGTGACCTAGAGGAGGAGCCAGAATGGTTACTCAGTTTTTCATCTCAAATGAAAATGGAGCAGTGCGATGTTGTGTATGGCCAGCAGCAACAACGTAAGGGGGGGGTTTTCGAGCGCTGGAGTGGTAAATGGTTTTATTATTTATTTAAATTATTAACCGGTTTGTCTCTTCCTGAAAATATTGTTACGGCCCGTTTAATGACTCGGCGTTATGTCAATGCGTTGTTACTACATGAGGAGCGAGAGATATTTATGGCTGGCCTTTGGTATATTACTGGGTTTAGCCAGTTACCCCAGGTAATCACGAAGCTTAATACAAGTGACACAACTTATACTTTTCGTAAAAAGTTGGCATTACTGGTAAATTCAGTGACATCCTTCAGTAATATACCGCTTATTAGTATTTTTTATATTGGAGTGTCAATATCACTCTTTGCAATTAGCTATATAGTTTATATCGTTATTCACTGGACTTTTCTTGCTGAGCCTTTAAGCGGCTGGACTTCCGTTATGGCATCCATTTGGTTGCTTGGTGGCATGGTTATCTCTTTTATCGGCGTTGTTGGAATCTACTTGTCAAAAATATTTATTGAGACGAAGCGTCGTCCCTACAGTATCGTAAGGCAGGTTTATGCAAAGCAATCGAAGTAACTTATTATCCGACGTTGCAGAATACTATGCAGATAAACTGGCCCAGTATGGAGAAACAGCACAAGGTGTTGATTGGAATGGAGAGGGAAGTCAATTACTGCGTTTCGAGCAATTATGTAAAATAGTTGATGCATCAAAGTCTTTTTCAATTAATGACTTGGGGTGTGGTTACGGTGCTTTGTATGACTTTTTGACTGCTAAATACGAGTCCTTTTCCTATTTGGGGGTTGATGTCTCAGTAGATATGATTCAAGCGGCCAATAAGCGCTTTAAAGATAAATCAAATATACGCTTCATTACATCTAGTAAGCCTGATGAAATTGCAGATTACAGTATTGCCAGTGGAGTTTTTAATGTTCGGATGGGGCGATCTGATAGCGAATGGCGTTCTTACTTTAAAGCGATACTTTCTGAGCTAGATGCTAATAGTCGTCTAGGTTTTGCATTCAATTGCTTAACGTCATACTCAGACGAGAATAAGATTCGAGATTACCTTTATTATGCAAATCCTGGTGATGTATTTGATCTTTGTAAAAGACGTTTCTCGAAAAATGTAGCGTTACTGCATGACTACGACCTATATGAATTTACGGTCCTTGTTAGGAAATTGCCATGAAAAAATCTTTAGTTATCTTCGGGTTTGGCGAAATAGCCCAGCTCGCTCATTTCTATTTCAGTACAGACTCAGAGTACGAAGTCATAGCCTTTACTGTTGATGCCGCTTATTTATCAGACACTACCTTTTGCGGTCTTCCTGTGGTTGCTTTCGAAGACGTAACTAGACACTATTCACCTGAAAAATATGAGTTATTTATTGCGCTCAGTTACGCAAAACTTAACGCTGTTCGGAAGGAAAAATATCTGGCAGCTAAAGCGCTAGGCTACCGATTGGCAAATTTCATCAGCTCTCAGGCTACTATTTTGAATGACGGGCTTATTGGCGAGAATTGTTTTATTTTTGAAGATAATACTATTCAACCATTTGTCTCTATAGGTAATAATGTCACATTATGGAGCGGCAATCATATAGGACACCATTCCGTAATCAAAGACCATTGTTTTATTGCATCACATGTCGTTATTTCGGGAGGAGTGGAAATAGAGGAGCAGTGCTTTATTGGGGTGAATGCTACGTTACGGGATCATATTAAAGTTGGAGAGAAATGTGTCATAGGGGCTGGCACTTTACTGCTCTCTAATGCGGAAGCTGAAGGGGTTTATATAGGAACGGGAACAGAGAGGGCGGGTGTATTAAGCTCTAAGTTGAAAAAACTATGAAATGGAAAAAGCTTGGTCATGTATTTTGCCCAAAAGGTGAGGCAGAATGGATGAGTACTCACGCCTCTGTTCCTTTCGCTGAACATTTAGAAGGTGATTTATTTAGAATATATTTTACTGTCAGGGATATTAAAAGTAGATCTTATACTGCGTATATTGATATTGATATATTAAACCACACTCGTATTTTGAATGTTTCTGCTGAACCCGTTTTAGTGCCTGGTGCACTCGGTGAGTTTGATGATAGCGGTTCAATGGCATGTTGGCTTACAAAAAAAAACGATGTGTCATATATGTATTACCAAGGATGGAATCTCGGGGTTACTGTTCCTTTTCGTAATTCGATTGGCTTGGCCTGCCGTAGTGGAGTCGAGAGGTTTCGTCGTTATTCACCTGGTCCAATTTTGGATAGGTCCATGTTCGAGCCGCACTTTACCGCAACACCTTGTGTGATCTTTGATGGTTTAAAGTGGAGGATGTGGTATTTGTCCTGTACAGATTGGTTGTTAGAAGGCGATTCAGTTAAGCATAAATACCATATAAAGTATGCGGAGTCTGATGACGGGGTAAACTGGATAAGAAAGGGTGTCGTTGCGATAGATTACGCTGCTGAAAATGAGTATGCAATTTCACGCCCGTCAGTGTTGTATGATGGTGGTGTTTGGCGAATGTGGTATTCCTATAGAGGTAGCTCCTATCGAATTGGGTATGCAGAGTCTGAGGATGGTATAAAGTGGCAGAGACTTGATAGTCAAGTTGGGATTGATGTCTCCTCATCGGGATGGGATTCTGAAATGATTGAGTACCCTTTTGTTTTTGAGCATAATGGTAAACTTTACATGTTGTATAATGGGAACAATTATGGAAAAACAGGTTTCGGTTTGGCAGTTCTAGATAAATGCTAGAAAAACCCCAAGAGAGCACGTTTCTTAATTTTTCTCAAATAGTCAAATACTATGCTGTAGGGGGGGGGGTGAATGCAGTAGGCTATTTACTTTTTCTATGGCTCGTATCAAGCGGCGTAGGGCATAAACTTGCGGCAACTTTACTTTACTTGCTGGGTATGCTGGTCAGTTTTTGGCTTAATCGAAAGCTAGTTTTTGATAGTGATGTGCCCCTTCAATCAGGGCTCGTAAGGCTATTTTTTATGATGTCTGTTGGGTATATTATTAATATCTCAATGCTATTCTTGTTTGTGGATATATGCGGCTACAAGCCTGGGGTTGTGCAGTTATTCTCAGTGGTTGTTGTTTCAATATTTTTTTACTTAGTCAATAAAATTTTTGTGCATCGAAGTTCTTCTCAATGAAAAAACCGATAAAGTTAAGACGTTTTATAATTCTACTTTTTTCTATTTTTAGCTACCTTTCAAGTCTCGCCTGGATGATCTTTGATTTAGTGCCCCAATTCATTAGGCAACCATTCTTTAAGCTCGGCTTTCAGAAATATGGCCGTAATTGTATGATTGATTACAACTGTTATGTAAGGTATCCGTGGAAAGTTTCGGTTGGGGACAATGTAACCATTAATCGAGGATGTGAGTTGTACGCATCTATGCAGACTGAGCAGGGCGTTATTGTATTGGAGGATAATGCGGTTTTGGGCCCCGGTGTAGTCATTTTTGCTGCTGGCCATGACTATTCCTCACTCGACTTGCTGGATATATCTGCACCTGTCGTTGTTGGTAAGAATGCATGGGTAGGAGGCAAAACTGTCATTCTACCTGGTGTCACAATCGGTGAGGGGGCTGTAATAGGTGCCGGATCAGTAGTTAGCAAAGATATTCCAGCTTATTGTATTGCCGTAGGTAACCCAGCTAAAGTCATAAAAGATAGACTGTTAACAATCTAAATTACAAGAGTTGAGATGGGTCCCGGTGAGTAGCAACATAATTTTATTCAATAAGCCGTATATGACAGGCAACGAGCTTCATTATATTGCAGAAGCTAAGTTTGGTAACATGCTGTCTGGAGATGGCTCTTTTACCAAAAAGTGCCATGATTGGCTGCAACGAAATACTAGCTGCAATAAAGCTCTACTAACGCATTCCTGTACTGCCGCTTTGGAAATGTGTGCACTATTACTAGATATTCAGCCTGGTGATGAAATCATAATGCCATCCTACACATTCGTATCTACAGCCAATGCATTTGTGCTGCGTGGTGGAATCCCTGTATTTGTAGATATTCGTGAAGATACACTTAATTTAGATGAAAAGTTGATAGAAGGGGCAATTACTCCTCGAACGAAAGCTATTGTCCCTGTTCATTACGCTGGTGTGGCATGTGAAATGGACACGATTATGACTATAGCTAAGCGTTATAATCTGAAAGTGGTTGAGGATGCCGCGCAGGGGGTTATGGCTACTTACAAGGGGCGTATTTTGGGAAGTATTGGTGACCTTGGAACTTATAGTTTTCATGAAACCAAGAATGTAATTTCTGGTGAGGGCGGGGCTTTATTAGTGAATGACCCAGTACTTGCCCAGAGGGCTGAAATTATTCGAGAGAAAGGAACTGACAGAAGTTTGTTTTTCAGGGGAGAGGTTGATAAATATACATGGCAGGAAATAGGTTCTTCATTTTTGCCAGGTGAAATAATAGCTGCTTTTCTTTGGGCTCAGCTGCAGGAAGCAGAGAAAATCACACAAAAACGATTAACGAGCTGGCAGTATTATCATAAGTTACTTGAGCCTCTAGAATCAAACGGAGTTCTTCGTCGCCCTATAGTACCTAATGAGTGCCAGCATAACGCACATATGTATTATGTTCTTCTTGGGTCGGGTGTTGATCGACAAACAGTGTTAGACGAGTTTAAGCGCAATGGTATCAATTCTGTATTTCATTATGTTCCACTACATTCATCACCCGCAGGGCGACGTTATGGGCGAGTGCATGGAGCCATGATTGAGACAGATAAGCAATCAGAGTGCTTGATTCGATTACCTCTTTGGGTGGGAATTACAGGGCAGCAACAAAGCAGGGTTGTTTCAGTACTTAATAGGGCTGTACGCTCTTACACTGGTAAGGTGTAAAATCTGAATGAAGCTTGACTTATTAATGCACTTATTAATTTGAGCCAGTTTAAGGGGGTAATGTCCTATAAAATGGCACTGATGAGCGCTATTTTTAAGGGTTTTAAATTTTATTTTTAGATGTCTGCTGATAAACCCAGTCAGGTATGTCACCTTGTTTGTTAAATGCCGCAGGGGCCTCTAGCAATAAATTTATTACATCTTCTACCTTGAAATCGTGACATGCTTTGTCTAGTTTGTTTAGTAAATTATGAGTCTCTGGCCATGTTAGGTGGACCTCATTTGCAGTCATTATTCTTGGGTGTTTGGAACCTTCAACATTATCGCCAATTAGTAACTCTTCATATAGCTTTTCACCAGGGCGCAAACCTGTAAATTTAATTTCAATATCTCCGCTAGGTTCACTCTCTGTTTTTTCTGTAAGACCAGATAGCCGAATCATTTTTTTAGCTAGATAAGTAATTTTAATCGGGTCTCCCATATCTAAAACAAACACATCGCCACCTTTAACCATGGCACCCGCTTGGATTACCAACTGGCTGGCTTCAGGTATTGTCATGAAGTAACGAATTATATCCGGGTGAGTCACGGTTATTGGCCCGCCATTTTTAATTTGCCTTCTAAAAAGTGGAACAACCGAGCCAGAACTACCCAGTACATTGCCGAATCGAACCATACAGAAGAGTGTATCTGACTGACGCTGGGCTAGAGCTTGCAATACTAGCTCTGCTAAACGTTTTGAAGCACCCATCACATTAGTAGGGCGAACAGCTTTATCTGTGCTGATTAATACAAAGCGCTCTACACCTGCACTTATGGCCGCTTCTGCGCAGTACCAGGTACCGAATACATTATTGCGAACTCCTTCTACAATATTGTGCTCTACCATGGGGACGTGTTTGTATGCTGCAGCATGGTAAATAGTTTGTACTTTAAAAGTTTTGAAAATTGTTTCTAGTCGATTTTGTTTTTGAACAGAACCTAATATAGAGATGATTTCAGTTTGGCATTCACTATTGTTAGAGCAATAGGTATCTAGCTCTTGCTCTATGCTGTAAAGACTAAATTCATTAAGTTCTAATAAAATTATTCTTTTAGGTTTTTGCTTGATAATTTGACGGCAAAGTTCTGATCCTATACTGCCACCAGCTCCGGTTATTAATACCGCTTTATCATTTATGTCGCTACTTAAAAGTTCATGGTTAGGTGCTATGCAATCACGGCCTAATAAGTCTTCAATTTCTACTTCTTTTACCTCTTCTATCTTCGCTTTTCCGCTAATAATGTCTTGGACCGCTGGAGTAGTTAATACCTCTAAATTAAAGTCAGAAATATTCTCTATTAATCGTTTTCGTTTTGATGTGTTTGCATTACCTAATGCCAATAGGATTTTGGATATTTGTGATTGATCGTTTAAGTTTTGAATATCTCTATTTGGGTGTACTTTTAGACCCTTGATGATAGAGCCTTGTTTTTTTCGATTGTCATCAATAAACGCAATTGGGCGATAATTGTTGCTGTTAGACAAGGCGTTCATAAGGGCAATGCCTTGGTTACCCGCACCATATATAATAACAGCTTCTTTTTTGGTGACGCTAAGTTGGTTTACAATGCTTCGTATGAATAAGCGAGGTAAACCAAGTAGAGTGAATGCGGTCAGCCAATAAATGATAATGCTAGATCTGGGGATTTGAGCTTGAATTATGAATGTTGAAGTTGCTAATACAAGAGCTGAGATACTGATCCCTATAGCAAGAGTTCCAAATGCTTTAGTTGCCATATAGCGAATAACCGCTCTATATAAACCAGTTTTCGTAAAGACCAGTAGGCTAATAATAGTGGTTGCAGTAACAGCAAGTAAGGTCTCTTCGCTAATTGCAGGCATAAATACACCTTGACGCAGAGCAAGAGCCGCATAAATAGCAGTAGGAATCATTATTGCATCGTATGCAAGAGTAATTAGACGCTTGGCGGGTCGTGGAGCATTTAGTAGGTATTGCAGCATTGATTTATCTCTACTTATTCGTCTTTAAATTATAGCCTAATTCATTTAGAAATAAGTTTATGTTTTTCAGTCTAAGCCTACGCGTCTTTAATTTGCAATCGTTTTTGAAAAATAAGAATAATGGGCAGGGCTATTACGATTAAAAATTTATCAATAATGTGGTTTCTGAAAATAAGATCGAGGGTTATTCCATTAATTAAGTGACTTACTAAAGCAATAATTAATAGTGAGGTGCCTAGTCTTACATATTGATGGCATTCTTTATTTTTATGCAGGGTCATTGATAAGTTAAGTAAGTAGCCAAAGAAAAGAATTAGAGTGATTATACCTAAAGTACCTAAAGTAGCTATTGTATTAAAATACAGGCTGTGAGCTTGGTAAGAACCTTGTTTTAGTTGTTGGAGGCTATCGCAGTGATTAGTGTCGCCGTAAACCTGGTGTGCGTGTTTAAAGGTTCTTGGGCCGGTACCTGTTATTGGGTGTATTTTGAAGATGCACCAGCTTTCGGCCCATTGCTCTAATCTTTGGTTGTGTGAACGACTGGTTTGGTCGTGAACCATAAAGTAGCTAGACACCCTGTCTGGAGTGGTTGTTAGCTTCCTTACAAACGCTGAGTTTGGTAGGGCTGTCGTAATTATTAGGCCTATTGAAATTAGTAAAACAATGCCAAGGGTTGCTTTTATTTTGCTGTAATTCATGGAATAAATCACAAATACACCAATAGGAATTGATACAATAGCGGCTCTAGAGCCGCTTAGAAACGTAGCAGTGCAGGCTAATATAAAAAGGATAAATATACTTAGGCGTAATGTTTTTGTGTACTTGTGCTTGGCGGGGTTATTAATGAAGCGACTGACAAAGTAGCTCAATAACATGAGTGAGACAGTTGCGTTGAACAAACCATAAGACACCGCATTTTCATCGCCTCTTGCTCGCATCTTAAGGTTAGAAAAATACTCTGTTTCTATTGTTGATGATATGAATATTGAAATAGCGTAAGCGCCGAGCATGGCCAGTATCCAGTATGGCCCTATGCCTTTGTCGCGGAGGGTTATAATGATTGGAATGACTAGCAGCCAGCGAGTGTCTGCTTCTAATAAGTCCAGTGTTAATGTGTCTAGTGGTGTTGCTAAATAGCTGATGATAGATACGAGCGGCATTAGTGTGAAAAGCCAAAATACTGTTTTTAGTTGTGCCGGAATTTCAAAGTTGTAGTTTTGAGCTTTTTTTACACATACGTAAACTAAGCTGATAAGACTTAGTGACACCCATAGAGCGTCTGCAGTTTGGTGGTTCCAGGGTTGTACTGTAAAATAGCTGACCGAAATGATCCCTAGGAGGGTCTTAAAGATTAGGGCTTGCTTGGTTAGTGTAATTACATCCATGAAATAATTTATATTGTCCTTGATTGAAATTTATCGGTAAGGGCTCCATTTACGAGGCCATACTCATTGCCGGTACCAGTTGTCCGTAATAAACAGATTAATCGAGACCAAGAGGGAGAGAGGGTTACGCCTCTTTAAGCCTTTCAATTGCTTTCTCTAGGTTCTCATCGCTGGTGGCGAATGAAATGCGCATGTGGCCAGGGGTGCCAAAAGCGCTGCCAGGAACCAGTGCTACACCAGCTTCTAATAGCTTTTCAGCTAAGTCAGTATCGCTATCGCAGTTTAGTTTTGCCTGCATACCTGAAAAATCAGGGAAAACATAAAAGGTGCCATCACCTGCTAGACACTCAATTCCGTCGATTTCATTCAATGCTTTTACAGTGTAGTCATGGCGCTGCTTAAATACTTTAACCATATCTTTAACGCACTGCTGGTCGCCTTCTAATGCAGCCTGTGCAGCTACTTGCGAAATAGAGGTGGGGTTAGATGTACTTTGGCTTTGAATTTTTTTCATTGCAGCAATTAATGGTTGTGGTCCCGCTGCATAGCCTATACGCCACCCTGTCATGCTGTAGGCTTTGCTTACGCCATTTAGCACAATGGTGCGATCATATAAATCTGGGTTAACCGTTAATATGTTATTGAACTCTTCCTCTGTCCAGAGGATGTGCTCGTACATGTCATCGGTGGCCACTAATACGTCTGGGTATTTGCGTAAAACAGCCCCTAATTCTGCTAACTCGGCTTTTGTGTAAGACATGCCTGATGGATTGCTTGGGCTGTTTAATACAACTAGTTTGGTTTTTTTAGTGATAGCGGCATCAAGTTGCTGTGCTGTAATTTTAAAGCGTGCAGCGGCGTTGGTTTTAATAACTACAGGAACGCCTTCGGCCATTTTTACCATGTCTGGGTAGCTTACCCAGTATGGCGCTGGAATAACCACCTCATCCCCGGGGTTTAAAAGCGCAAGGCTTAGGTTGAAGAAGCTTTGCTTGCCGCCGCAACTCACTAAAATTTGATTGGCTTGGTAGTCTAGGTTGTTGTCATTTTTAAACTTGTTAATGATGGCATTTTTTAATCCAGGTGTGCCATCTACCGCAGTGTACTTGGTAAAACCGTTTTTAATGGCGGCGGTGGCGGCATCTTTAATGTGTTGTGGTGTGTCAAAATCGGGTTCGCCAGCACCAAGGCCTATAATGTCTTGGCCTGCGGCGCGTAATTCGGCTGCACGGTTGGTTACCGCTAAAGTCGGAGAGGGCTTAATGCTTTGAACTCGTGTGGAAAGTTGCAGGTTCAAGGCTGTCTCCTTAGGTGGCTTATATGTAGTGTTAAGTGCTTGATTGAATTGCATTATATGGACTTATAAAGGCCTTTGAATGCGCGCGGCATTGTATATGAACTTGGCTTGGGGTGCACGGGGATTTTTTGGGTTTGGTTGCGATATCTGGGGTTGTTGGGCTGTAGGTTTGATTGGAAGGGGGTGGTTGCGTTTTTTGTGGGTGGGGCTTCGTGTGTAATACCCAAGGAGCGGGGCATGCTGGCATGCTCCTACGATGGGTTGGGCGCTATGTTGCTGGGCAGGGGTTCTTGAATATAGCGAAGTGCACTCGTACACTGTGGGCATTAAATTTGTAGGAGCGTGCTTGCACGCAAAAGTATGTCTGCCAAAGCCTTTAAAATAAACAGTAAATATAAGCCTGCAGGCGACCAGCCTACAGCCATTAAGCAATTGCTAGAAGGTCTTAGTGATGGTCTGGCCAAACAAACCCTTTTAGGGGTAACGGGGTCCGGTAAGACTTTTACCATGGCTAACGTTATTGAGGGTTCTCAGCGCCCAGCTATTATACTGGTGCACAATAAAACTCTGGCGGCTCAGTTGTATGGTGAGTTTAAAGAGTTCTTTCCTAATAATTCGGTTGAGTACTTCGTCTCCTATTACGATTATTACCAGCCCGAAGCTTATGTACCCTCTAGTGATACCTTCATAGAAAAAGATGCTTCTGTTAACCAGTATATTGAACAAATGCGTCTTTCGGCTACTAAAGCCTTGCTACAGCGTAACGACTGTATTGTGGTGGCCACAGTGTCATCTATATATGGCTTGGGTGATCCTAAGTCTTATTTGAAAATGGTGCTGCATCTAGATAGGGGTGACATTATTGATCAGCGCGGGGTATTGCGCCGTTTGGCTGAGTTGCAATATAAACGTAATGATGTGGATTTTCAGCGGGCCACTTATAGGGTGCGCGGTGATGTAATTGATATTTTCCCAGCTGAATCTGAATTCGAGGCAGTAAGAATTGAGTTGTTTGATGAAGAGGTAGAGCAGCTTAGTATCTTTGATCCTTTAACCGGTGAAGTCATTCGCAAGGTTCCGCGGGTCACTATTTTCCCTAAAAGCCATTACGTGACTCCAAAAGACACCTTAATGGGTATGATTGATAAGGTGAAGGATGAGTTAAAGCCACGCCTTGCGCAGTTGCGCGACAATAATAAGTTGGTAGAGGCGCAGCGCCTTGAACAGCGTGTGGTATACGACCTAGAGATGATCCAGCAGTTGGGTTATTGCAATGGCATCGAAAACTACAGTCGGTATTTGTCGGGCCGTGATATCGGTGCGCCACCACCAACCTTGTTTGATTACTTGCCCGATAATGCCCTTATGTTTATCGATGAATCCCATGTGACTATTCCGCAATTTGGCGCTATGTATAAAGGCGATAGGTCCCGTAAAGAAACCTTAGTAGAGTTTGGGTTCAGGCTGCCTTCTGCATTAGACAACCGGCCCATGAAATTTGAAGAGTGGGAGGCTATATCTCCGCAATCTATTATGGTGTCAGCAACACCCGGTAAATACGAGGCTGCGCATCAGGAAGCCGTTGTTGAGCAATTGGTACGGCCCACTGGTCTGGTTGAGCCTGTTATCGAAATTCGGCCAGCCACTACGCAGGTGGATGATGTCATGAAAGAAATTCATCTGCGTACTGCTAAGGGTGAGCGCATATTAATCACTGTTATGACCAAGCGTATGGCCGAAGACTTAACCGACTTTTTGGCCGAGCATAATATTCGTGTACGTTACCTGCACAGCGATATTGATACAGTAGAGCGTATCGAGATAATTCGTGATTTGCGTTTGGGTGAGTTTGACGTGTTAGTGGGTATTAACTTATTGCGAGAGGGTTTGGATATCCCCGAGGTATCGTTGGTTGCCATTTTTGATGCCGATAAAGAAGGCTTTTTAAGGTCGGACCGATCTTTAATTCAAACCATGGGGCGTGCGGCCCGTAATTCTGAAGGTAAGGCCATTTTATACGCTGAGCGTATTACTGATTCAATGAAGCGTGCCATGGCCGAAACCGAGCGTCGCCGCGAAATGCAGCAGGCGCACAATAAAAAGCATGGTATTACGCCTAAAACCGTACTTAAAAGTGTGGCGGATATTTTGGAGGGTGCGGTTACTCCCGGTAAAAAAATGGGGGCTAAATCGGGTGCTAAAGCCAAGGCTTTGGATATTAGTAAGTTAACGGTAGGTGAGCTTAGCAAGCGAATTCAAAAGGTAGAGGATGAGATGTTCGCTGCCGCTAAGGATTTGAAGTTTGAGCTCGCAGGTAAATATAGGGATGACTTGCAGCAGTTAAAAGAGCAATTGATTAAGAGTAGTTAGGGCGCTAGGGAAATCCTGTGTGCAGTTTCGGATATAGGGTGCACTCGTACGAGGCTACACCGTGGCCGATTTTTTACCTATACCTTTATTTGGTCTTTTGCTTTATCGCAATTGCAGTTTCGCGCACAGGGTGCACTCGTACGAGGTCACCCTGTGGCCGATCTTTTACCATGCGTTTACTTGGCGCTCTGCTTTATCACTAATGCTTCTGTGGTGTTTTTCGCGTGCAAGCACGCTCCTACGAGTGTGTGGAATGTGTTTGTTGTATCGTATGTTTTTTCTATTACGTGAAAGCGTGCTCGCACACGAAAAATATTGATATTCAAGGATGAATAATGAAAAACAGTGCTCAGGTTGCAAGCCGTACACGTGGTCGGCATTCACAGGTTGGGCGTGTTTACCATGTGGT
>MAAA01014001.1_pt1 | contig 67180 bp, 56 predicted proteins | sample 1115971 | NCBI WGS metagenome assembly MAAA01 (sample SAMN04961123, study PRJNA320927) | seawater metagenome | isolation source: sample BD02T6 sea water enriched with oil for 6 days | place: USA:Gulf of Mexico | collected 2013-07-27 | reverse complement strand
AAGGTCTCGTCCATTACTGACAGTGACTTAACTATCCGCGAAGATTTAGGTGAGACCTGGCTAAACGGCAGCAAGCAAGACGAACTGGAAGTGGTAAAAGACATCATTAACCAGCTAGGTAAACTTCAGCTAGGCACATACGTAGTTGATAATAGCCCAGCACTAATCACAAACATAAGCGAAGAAGTCACCAGCGGACGCCAAGATTACTACATCTTACGTGACGCCCACCCTAAGGCGCACCAGTGTGTGAACGCCTCGTTCACGGTGGAAGATAATAATTTTTTTCCCGACGGTTTCTTAGGTGACGCCAATATCCAACATGACGCCATCGTACGCTTCTCAAGTTCCAACCCCACTCCAGACAGCGATGCCGTAAACGGGGTACGCGGCGCAGCCGTTAAGGTGTTAATGGGTGATCAGACTCACGATTTCGTGATGCAAACTCACCCTAACTTCCCTACCGATAACGTTGAGCAATTTTCAAATTTAATTAAACTGGGTCGCACCCAAAACTGCTTAAGCATTGTGCCTGATCCAGACAACCAATCTCCTTGGGGCCCACTGTTTGACTTTACTTACCAATTAGCCAAAGCCACGCAGTGTTTAGTTCAGTCTGATTTCAACATATTTGACCTGCCTGAAACAGTAGGCTCTATCATGCGCTTTCAAGAAGGATTTGAAGAAAGCCCCATCAAGTCTGCATTTGATTTCGACTATTTCAGCGTAACTCCCTACGCCTATAAAGACATTGTTTTCAAATATGAAGTATCCCCAGCAACCTGTAGCGAGCCTAACAGTGAAGACAAGTCATTCACTACAAGCGAGGCGAATGACACTGATGGACTTGAAAATAACATTCAACGTGTACTGGGTGCTGGTTCAGCCTGTTTTGACTTAAATGTAGTCGCTCGCCCTACTGACCTTTCCGACAAGGACGCCATTGAATCTTTAATTACTACTTGGGATGAAAAATCTTCTCAGGTGCTTGAGCGTGTAAAGGTGGCCTCTATTGTGGTTCCTCAGTTAATACCTGGCTCTGATATCTCGCCTGTAGCCTGTGATGAAATGCGCAATAACAACGGCCGTGTTGCCGATGGGTTTAAGCCACTGGGCTCTGTTAGCCGTGGCCGAATTCCTATATACGATCGCCTGTCTGCTTTCCGCCTGGAAGCTAACGAACACCTACGCAACATGAATAAGTAATTCACTGCCAAGCCTTAAATACCCAGAGCAAATACTGCCTTGGGTATTTAAGTTAAAGTTAATTGCCTCTTAACACCACTTATCTACATAGACTTTACAGCCTACAAACCTCTTGAGTCCGTCTTAACCCACCCATATTTTGATTCACGACATTGCCACTCAAATTGAGCAACCACTTCCTAGCAACCGCTTTACAAACAATAAAGATACAAGTAGATAACGGTATAAAATACTCATTAAGCCTCATGTCGCGAAATATCGCCACTGCGTTATACTCCTTCCATGATAGATACAATCAAAACCTACCCCAAAGCTGCCGATCACACCCAAAGTTTATTAGAGCGTTACCGGCTTATTTTAGAATCCATGTCCGAAGGGGTATACGGGTTAGATGTTAACGGTAATGCAACCTTTGTAAATACTGCTGCCGAGTCACTTACTGGCTGGCAAGCCGCGGACTTAATTGGTAAAAGCATTCATCAATTCCACCATCACAGTTATGAAGATGGACGTCACTATCCTCAGGTTGAGTGCCCTATTTACCAGTGTTTAATTGATGGACGCAGCCGCTTTAATGAAAACGAAGTTTTTTGGCGTAAGGATGGTAGTCGTTTTCAGGTGGAGTATTCAGCCACTCCTATTTTAGAAAATGGCTCCATTAGCGGGGCTGTAGTGGTATTTAAAGACATTCGTGAACGCAAACTCGCCCAAGAAAACTTAACCGATGCCCTCATGCAAGTGCAAAGATTAAAGGAGCGTTTACAAGCTGAAAATAATTATTTACAAGAAGAAATACAAACCGAATTTTTAGGCGAAATAATTGGCCAATCAGCCAGCATAAAAGCCCTTCAGCAACAAATCACTATGGTCGCCCCCACTGATGCTTGTGCGCTTATACAAGGGGAAAACGGCACGGGTAAAGAGCTGGTGGCCCGCGCCCTACATCGTCAAAGTGCCCGCAGCGATCGCACTATGGTCAAGCTAAACTGCGGGGCTATTAGCGAAGGCCTCATCGACAGCGAATTATTTGGCCACGAAAAAGGCGCTTTCACCGGAGCCATGCAACAACGAGTGGGCCGCTTTGAATTGGCCCACGGCGGCACTCTATTTTTAGATGAGGTAAGCGAACTTTCATTGGCGGCTCAAGTAAAATTGTTAAGGGTTTTACAAGAACGAGAATTTGAACGGGTGGGCGGTAGTCAAACCATAAAAGTGGATGTACGGGTGATTGCCGCCAGCAATATTGATTTACAACAATGTGTTAGCCAAGGCCGTTTTCGTATGGATTTATATTACCGTTTAAAAGTGTTTCCATTGTCAGTGGCCCCGTTGCGCGAACGGAAATCCGACATTCCCATGCTGGCTCATACCTTTGCCCAATTGGCTTGTAAAAAATTAGGGAAATCCTTTAACGGTATCACCACCCAGTCTCTTAAATGGCTGAGCGAATACAATTGGCCAGGTAATGTGCGTGAATTGCAAAACCGAGTGGAGCACGCCGCCATCTTGCACGACGCCAATATGCTGCACATTCCCAATGTAGACGGCAATATGATTCAACACGCCCCCAGCGCTATTCCGGTTAGCCTGCAAGCGGCCGAGCGCCAGCACATTCAGCAAGCTTTGAAGCATTGCCAGGGTGTTATCGCCGGTGATAAGGGCGCCGCACGTTTGCTAGAAGTGCCTCCTAGTACATTGCGATCACGTATGAAAAAGTTGGGCATCCACTAAACTAGTACGCGATATATCGTTTGCACACGATATATCGCCACGACATTTCACATCCCGACATCTAAAAACTCTGCTATTCCCTTATAAATCAATGAGTTACAGGGTGGCACAGTGCCTGCAACAAGCCTTGCATAGACTTTAAAGCAGTAGAGACACTATGCAAAACCTGATTCCAATGGTGCCAGTAGACGCCACCCAAGCTAATCCCGCTATTCGTCTGGCAAAAGGCCGTCATCAATTATGGCGGCGCATTATGGCAGGTGCTCTTACCCTGCTCTTTTTGCTGGCGCCCTGGCTGCAACTTAATGGCGCGCCCCTATTATGGATGGACCTTCCCAACCGGGAATTGCATTTATTGGGCCTTACTTTATGGCCAGATGATTTAATGATTTTAATTTGGGTGGCACTGGCTTCTGCATTGGGGTTATTTACTGTGGCGGCTTTTTCAGGACGCCTTTGGTGTGGCTTTGCCTGTCCGCAAACCATTTGGAGCATGATGTTTACTTGGGTAGAAGAAAAAACCCAGGGCAGCCGTAACCTGCGATTAAAAGATTTATCTCGCCCGGTTTGGCAGCGACGTTTACTGCCCTTAATCTTAAAGCACATTGTCTGGTGGCTAATTGCGCTGATAACGGCCTTTACCTTTGTGGCCTTTTTTGAAACTGGCGAGGCATTAAGCCGCGCCGTTTTAAATTTTAAGTTAAACGCTGAACAAGGTTTTTGGTTAGGATTTTTTTCCATTCTTACTTACTTAAATGCCGGCTGGTTAAGAGAGCAAGTGTGTTTGCACATGTGCCCCTATGCCCGTTTTCAATCGGTGATGATGGATAAAAAAAGTTTGCGTGTGCAGTACCAAAGTGAGCGTGGCGAGTCCAGAAAAGAAGACGGCGACTGCGTAGATTGCCAGCTGTGTGTGCAGGTATGCCCGGTGGGCATAGATATTCGCGATGGATTGCAATACGCCTGCATAGATTGTGGCGCCTGCATTGACGCCTGTGATGACATTATGGAAAAAGTAGGTCAACCCACAGGATTAATTCGTTTTTCGTATCCTAGTTTTTTACCGGGTAATTTAACAATACTGCTTAAAAACAGAGGGAAACTGTGGGCATATGGGGCCTGCACACTATTATCGCTGGCTGCCTTATTGTTGCAGCTTAATTACTTAGAGAAGCTAGATGTTCACCTGTCTCGCGATCGTGGCCAACTTTTTCATTACAACTCACAAGGCCAAATTACCAATGGCTACACCATAAAAGTTCACAACAAAAGCCAGCAAGCCAAGGTGTACACTATCAAACCAATAACCTTGGGCTTAAGTTTAAACAAAGCCTTGCTGGTGGAACTGGCGGCTGGTGACAAACGTACCGTAGCTTTTGAAGCTCAGTGTTTGCAACCCTGCTCGCTGGCCGGCGCAGCTGTTATAGATGTGCAGGTGATCAGTAAGGATAGTGCGGATGAAGTGGTACTTACCAGCCGTTTCTTTGCCCCGAGGAGTTAGGGCAGCTGCTCCTGCGTTGCTCTATTCACCCACATCCATGTGGGGATTCGGGGCTTTACGTCTAATCCAAACTCTGCGTCGCCTAAAGCGCCTACGGTTGGTGGACTTCCTTGAAAGGCAATAAGCCTTTCTTCAGGAGTCCGCCTCCTCTCTTAACCAAGAGGTGAATTAGACGTAAAGCCAGAGACTACAATCAATTAATAGAGATACCCTCAACATGCGCCCCACCAAACAACCCAGAGACTTTGTATTAAACGATGAACTGTGGCCCGCCGATGACAGTTGGCTCCATTACTATCCTGGCAAAACTGTTTGGGTATTTATGGATGAATATCATGCCACTTTGCCCGGAGACGAAACCTATAGTCGTATTATCGTGAGCGCAGGAAATGGCGAAGGCTGGATTTTTAGCCGACCGTTAATTCAAAAAAATACAGTTGAGCACGTATTACAACGGATTAAAATTCCCATCTCACAATACCAATTAACACAGCTAGGGTTCAAATCCTGGCGGGAGCATGACGACTAAAACCTGATTAAAAAAAGATCTGGCCATAACCATATTATTTTGACATGCTAACTATCAATAAAAGCTCATGCAAATAATAATAAAGGCCTGCTCTTATGCCCACTGTCACTAAACCCCGGTTAATAATGTTGGCACTTGCCTTCGTGTTAACCTTAACCACCATGTACAGCGTAAAAGTCATCAAACAAGGGGCTGACGCCTATGTGTTTGGTTACCCCTTAGTTCTGATGGAGCTAACTCGCCAGGCCATGGCTGCAGATAGTGAGGCCGGTATTGGGGCCAATAGCCTGTCCCATATGCGCATATTCCCCGACCACAATTTTCGTCATGTAGTACGCCCCAACGACGACACTCTGTATAGCATTACCTGGTTTGACCTCTCTAAAGAGCCCATGATCATCAGCACCCCAGCATCGAATCGCTATTACGTATTGCCGTTTATGGATGCCTGGACTAACGTGTTTGCCACCGTTGGCACCAACTCTACCGGCAATGCCCCAGGTCACTTTGTGTTAGTGGGACCCAACTGGCAAGGGAGTTTGCCTGAGGGCGTACAAGAAATTAAAGCCCCCACTAACATGGTATGGATGATTGGCCGTGTACAAACCAATGGCAAAACCGACATTCCAAATGTGGTGGCCTTCCAGAATAAACTGGCCATTACCCCGTTGCAAAAATGGCACAGCAAAGAATCTAACCCCACCAAGAGCCTTGAAGATATGGCTGATTTTCAAGGTCAAGCAAACCCCAAGGCAGACATCGATGAACTCTCGGCACAGACATTTTTTAATACATTAAGCCGTCTAATGGCCCAGCAACCGGCCAGTAACAAAGATCAGGCGGCCTTGGAAAACTTGGCCAGCATAGGGTTAAAGCCGGGTGTTCCGTTTGATATGGATATCATGAATCCGTTACAAAAATTTCTCATTAACCAGGCAGTGAGCATTGCCAATAGCAAGCTCCATGAAGCCATCGATACTCAAAGTGCCAGCCCAAAGGAAAACGGCTGGATGATGTGGCGCGATACTATCGGTCAACCCGGCACTAATTATAAGGTGCGCGCGGGAATTGCCTTGGCTGGTTTAGGTGCCCTGCCCACTACCGAAGCGGCCTACGCCAGTACATCCATTGATAATCATAAGCAGGCATTAATGGGTAACAAACAATACAAGATTCACTTCCCCGCGGGACAAATGCCCCCGGCCAAGGCTTTCTGGTCGTTAACTATGTATGACGTGGACGGCTTCATGGTGGAAAGCAGTATTAACCGCTACCTGCTAGGTGACCGTGATACGCTAACGTACAACGATGATGGCTCACTGGATCTTTACATTCAAAATACTCAGCCGCTAACTGGCCAGTCAAATTGGCTGCCCGCGCCAAAAGATCAATTTACCCTGTTGTTGCGCATGTATAGCTTGGACACTCCCTTCTACGATGGCAGCTGGCAAATTCCGGCCATAGAGCGCCTAAATTAAATTTATGTGTAAAAACGAAAAAGGCCGGGAGTTTTAACCCGGCCTTTTTTATTAGTACGACGTCTTTTTTCAGTATACCGCTATCGTTTACGATTTATTTATCTGCAAACACTGCCAAAAACATAGTGCACACTTGCTGAGAAAACGCTTCATGCTGATCCTGTGGCATGGGGTCCTGACCAAACATAATCTGTGGCCAAAACGCTTGGGCTTTAATAAGGGAATGAAATTGTGCACCGGCCTGTAGCGCATCACTAATGTTCAGCGTCCCGTGCTGAGCTGCCCCCTGCATCCAGGTGGTATAGGAAGATTGTTCCTGATCGAAACGCTGCAATATTTTCTGCGCCATCTCCTGATTATGAATAAACTCGGCCATTAAAACTCGTGACAATTTTAAAAAGTCGGGCTCGCTCACCAATATCAGTTCTTTCATGGCCAGGGTTTTAAGCTGTTGCTCAACCGGCAATTTAGGGTCATAGGCCAGCGCGGTGGCCTGATTCACGCTTTCCCATACCGACTGGGCGATGGTCTCAAACAGATCCTGCTTGGAAGGGAAATGGTTGTATACGGTACGTTTAGACACTTCTGCCCTAGCGGCGATAGCATCCATGCTGGTGCCCTGAAAACCATTTAGCTGAAAGAGTTCGATGGCCGCGTCTATGATAGCAACCTTTTTTCTGGCACTTAGGGTGGGCATGTAAACTGGGCACCTTGGATAAACGAGGGTATGGAACAATCAATTCTACACTGACGGGTGTACTTTCTTAAAATTAAAAGTACACTGCAAAGTGTAGATTTTACGGATAAGCCCAAATGAAAGCAATTGTTCATACAATATTTCCCTTAGGAGCACTGATTATGGCCGCAACCCTCACCGCCTGTGCCACCGGCTACGATAAGGCCCGTGTAGAAGCATCCGATCATTACCAAGATGGCGAATTCATCAACAGTGAACCATTCAAGCAGCCTGGCCTGGTTGAAACCCTAAAGATTGCCAAACGCTTCCTATTTGAGGACAAGATCAATACTACACCTGCACAGGCCATACCGGTTACCCCAATTAAGAGTGAAGAGCTGCTGGCAAATGTATCCCAAAAAACCGCAGTGTACCGTCTGGGCCACTCCACTATCTTGATGGAACTAAACGGTGAATTTTGGATGAGCGATCCGGTATTTTCAGATCGCGCCAGCCCAGTGCAATGGGCGGGTCCCAAGCGCTTCCACCCCACTCCCATAGATGTGGACGCCCTGCCTGACATCACCGGCATTATTATTTCCCACGATCATTACGATCATTTAGATAAGGGCACCATCCAACAAATTCACCCAAAGGTGGCTGGTTTTTATGTGCCCCTGGGCGTGGGCCAGCATTTACAGGATTGGGGTGTACCGATTGCAAAAATACACGAGTTTGATTGGTGGCAGGAAAAAAAGGTCGGTGACATTACTTTAGTGAATACTCCGGCTAATCATTTTTCTGGCCGCGGTATAACAGGTCGTAATGGCACCCTGTGGTCTTCGTGGGTGATACAGACACCACAACATAAATTATTTTTTAGCGGAGACTCGGGCTACTTTTCCGGCTTTAAAGAAATTGGCGAACGTTATGGACCGTTTGATTTAACCATGATGGAAAACGGCGCCTATGATAAAAGCTGGCAGCATGTGCACATGAGCCCAGAGCAATCGATGCAAGCTCACCAAGATTTAAAAGGGAAAGTAATGATGCCCATTCATAACGGCACCTTTGATCTGGCGTTTCATGAGTGGAATGATCCCTTTGATCGTATTAAGCAATTGGCCAAGGATCAATCACAGACACTAGCCACTCCCCAAATGGGCCAGCGCTGGTTATTAGAAGACGCTACACCTCAAACGGCTTGGTGGAAAATAGCCAAATTAAGCAATGTTGACGATTTGCTACCAGAACTTAACTCATCGCTTTAATTTAAATAACGCTTTAGGGGGAATCCTCCCCCATAGCCAAAAATTGGCGTAAAACGAAAACCTATAAACATTCACTTAAAGGGAAACCATCTTAGTTAGGCCATCTATTAGTCAAAATATATGACTTAGTGCTTAGATTCATGTCTAAGCATTGGCTCAATCACTATTAGTAATATGCGTTACTATCAGAAAAAATAATACTGATACGCTATTTTACCTTCAGTGAAAGTAGTTACTTGTTGTTTCTCTCGAGCGGCCGTTAGTTTTATTGAATGGTTTTTAGCAATATTAAAGTTGTGAATGTATTTAGCACGATAACGATACACACCATTACTAAATTCTTCACCACTTAGTTCAATGTGTGCCGTGCTTGAACCAAAGTGATGCAGCATACCCGTAGACAATCCCAAGGCTGGAGTAATAATATTATCAAAGCCACGATTACGCTCTAAGCGCCCAGTTAGCAGGCCATATATTAAATTATTATCAAAAGGTTTATACGCTCCCCCTGCGCCTCCCGTTACGTGCGCCACCAGCCGCTGCTGACCCGCGGTAAATTGTCTTTCAAGACCGGTATATACTTTCCAAGAAAGTGGTGCAAACAGCTGCGTTCGAGCGGTAAGCGAAAATATATCAATCACATCAAAACGCTGCAATTTTAAACTCCCCCCATCACTGTCTCGTACTACAATATTCCCCATATTTATTTGTGCACCCTGTAAAAACCCATGTTCATTATCTTCTAAGCTATGAAATGAAAATCTAAAGGCCGCTTCGCGGTACTGTTGCTTGTTTTCTTCACCCATAGAAAAAGAGGCTCGCTGACTGTCATGACTATTTTCAGGTCGAGCTGATGGCACGGGGGGGGGGGTAGATTTGTGAATAGGAAATGTGTTGAGGGCTTTTAATAGCGCGTGACTATTTTTAGAGCTTAAAGGGTCTCGGGCGAGCCCTGTTTGTTGAAAACGAAGATATTTGTATGCCGCGTTTATTATTTTCTCTTTTTCAATTTGTGATAAAGACGAAAATTTTTGATTATTCATTACCGACGAGTCATGAGAAATAGCTTGCACTAAATCCAGCTGATCCTTGGGTATTTCTTCCAGTAAGTGCTCAAGTATTGTCACTTGTGAAGGACGGTAGTGAGCACCTGTAATAAGACCTGCTCTTTCAATAGATCTAATGGTATCTATTGGAATAGCGGCATGTTTAAAGTCATCGGTCAATTCAATCGAGGGACGGGCTATTTCCAAAAGCTCCAGCAAACGGTACGAGCAATTCTCATCTAAAAAATAGTAGTCAAATTCAATTTCTTGTAGTTCCCATAGGTGGGACACAATTCGCTTAGTTTCTTGTTGGGTTAGATTAAGTGGGTATTCCCAAATATCACGTTTTTCTTTACGGTTATATTCTCTAATTTTTTTAAAATAAGGTGCCACGATAAAAAAACCTGGGTAACCACCCGACAACCCCCTGAATGCATAGAATAATGAATTATCTCCTTCGCGAACGTTGGCCCCAAAATTGACGGCCATTGAAAGCCAGTCCGAGCTATTTTCGCTGGTAGCTGGGTCTAAGCGCAACAACGTGTGGCCAAACATAGAGGAAGGACTATTAAGATGATAAGCCGGAAAAACCAACGTGACTTGGCTATCGGGTATAAGTGTTCTCCATTGCTTGTATTTTGAACACGCAACTTTAGGCAAGAGTGAACTGTCTATCTTAAGTTTATTTTTTAACCAGTCTAAACGCGCGATAAATCGGCATTGAGGATGATTTTCATCGTCTGCTGCATTATTAAAAAAGGCACTAACCGTTTGAAGCAGCTCAGCCTTTGGATTTCGTTTGCCATCTATAGCATTAAAAAATCGTGGATCGTCAACCTGGCTTAGCAGACTCTCTGAACTGCCCTTTGTATCGTAATGTAATAAGTTAATCCATTCACGGTGTTGCCAAAGTTTTATCTCACTAGCGTTACTGTGTAATTGGGCAATATAAATGTCGGTATTGGCTTGTGCTGTATTAAAAAAAACCAGTGATGATAGAACGAGTAGCGCTAACCGAATCGAGGAGGTGTACTGCTTAAAGTGAGTTGGCATCTTAATGTCTGAATAATTAATTTAGCAATGGTGAGCATGTAATATAAACGATGTAGTGCAAATAGAAAGAGGGCCCTGCATTAAACAATGCAGGGCCCTCTTTTAAACTAGCTTTACACTAGAAGCGTACAGACTTAGCTGGTGTATTTAGCTAGGCGTGCATCTGCTTTCATTACACTTTCAAGAGAAACCATAACCTCTTCAGCAGTTACATCAGCGCTTGGAAAAAGTACGTTGAAGTTTTCATGCGTAACTTCAGCAAACGTTTGACGATCTTCAGGAGCAACGCCCATAAGTACGGCTACTGCGTTCAAGGCTTCGCCGTGACCCATAGCGACATCTTGAGAGAATTCATCCATTACAGAAGCAATCATAGACTTGCCGCCATACGATAATGTGCCAGCAGTTGAACAACCGTTAGTACCAGAGGTCATACCAAACGTTTTATTACCTGAAGTACCGTTAGTGGTAGAGGCTAGGAAATGTACTGGGCCTGAATCGCCTTTAAACAGCATATTACCCCAACCACAGTCTGGTCCACCAGGAGCGACTGCAAACGAGCTAGAAGCTGCGGCCATTAAAATTGCGCCAGTGATTAGTTTTTTCATACTTACTCTCCATTTTCGACAAATGTAAGTCAATTGCATAGTTTGTTGCTATTGAAAATAGCTGCAAAACTCATAGTAGCAGTATGTAAATGGGATGCAACCGTTGTCCTAGTGATGCAAAGGCTGGATTTAAAATTAGTAATCATTATTGTTTAATTTTTTGATGCAGGTCTAATTTACTTCAATTAATAATGGACACTATAAAATAAGTAATGGAGATGCTGCCATTCTTTTAATACAAAAACACATCTAATATTAAAGCATTAGGTTTGAGTGAGTTTCAGTCTTCCGTCTGACTGATTCTATCTAAACAACCTTATTAATGGTGCTGTCTTTCCAGTTTAATGCGTGCAGGTTAATATAGACGATGCTTAAAATGTCATTATAAAGTTGGCAAGCTGGGTCTACTGAGATGGTTATTGGAGTTAAACATGTTAATGAAATGGTCCGTTCGTATTATTTTGAGCGCTACACTTCTATTGGCACTCTCAGGCTGCAGCAATCTCACTACCCTATTTTTTTTCCCGCAACAGCCTTATCAACACACACCTCAGTTTTATGGTCTTGAATGGCAAAGTATTAACCATGAAGCAAAAGACGGCACAACATTGCAAAGCTGGTACTTACCTGCATCACAAAAAAGTTTAGGCACTGTCTTATTTATGCATGGTAACGGACAAAATATCAGCACTCACATTAACAGTGTTAAGTGGCTGCCTAAAGCGGGCTACAATGTTTTTTTGTTGGATTATAGAGAATATGGCGGTTCAGATGGCACGGCAATTTTGCCTGATGTTTTATGGGATATTGACTCCGCACTTAGCTGGGTATTAGCCCATGATGAAGATAAACCGGTATTTTTATTAGGACAAAGTATTGGCGCGGCATTAACAGCTGCGTATGTGCCACAAAGCCCTTATAAAGATAGAATAAGTGGCGTTATTTTAGATGCTTGTCTGCTGGGGTATCAAGAAATTGCCGGTGATATGATGTCGCGTAATTGGCTTACTTGGGTGTTACAGTTGCCCACTTATCTATTGCCAAGTGGACAAGACCCACAAAATCATATTGCCAGCATTAGCCCCACCCCCTTATTCATGATGCACAGTCGGGATGACCAAGTGATCCCCTATGAACAAGGCAAGGCTGTGTATGAACTAGCCCAAGAGCCAAAGCAGTGGCTAGATTTAGCCGGTTCTCACATTCAAACCTTTCAATTCCCATCGGTGCGTGATGCTTTGTTAAAGTTTATGGGTACGCAATAGAGGTTTAAAACGCTTTTAACATAGACGCACTGTAATCTTCAATTTTTATAGTAAGGCCCTTATCTTCGATCAACTGTTGCAATTTATTTACCTCCAGCTGCAGCGAGTCCATTGTGATGGTATTATCATCCAGTTTAAAAAGTTGCGAACTGGCCGCATAATAAAAGTTTAGAATTACAAGGGCATTAACGTCCCCGTCTTCTTTAGCCGCCTCTATTTTTCTCAATTTTCGGTATATTTTATTAAGCCCCTGCTTAAGCTCCCATACGTAAACCACTTCAGTCATAAATTCATGTTGACGATAGCGATGTAATACCCATAAGCAAAGTCCACCCGCCAGCAGCACCCCACTTAAATTAAAAATAAAATGATCTCCATCACCACCCAACAACATAATAAGTATCTGACCGAAACTTAACGCCATTACCATTAAGCTCACTATCAGCGCAGCAATTATCATATTTAAATGTTTACGGTAACGGCTTTTATCTATTTCTTGTAGCTTCATTACGACTCTCATTATCCTGTGAGGTATTTAAGTTTTTCATTTTAGCAGATTCAAAAATCGCTTTTATTTTTTTGCCATATTGAAAGGCAATTAATGAGGCCAACACCACTGCTGCCACTGAATACAAAAGCGACGTCATTTCATCGTGTTGCCCCATAGTGACGTTAATGCTGATTTCAAAGTAATCTAGAATCACGTCAAGTAACAACCCCATGCCAAGGGCGGTAAAAATAACACCACATAAATACCCGGCTAAAGATCGTATTCCCAATTCATTTTTCACCACCATTAACGTTGCAATGTTAGTGGCAGGACCCGCCAGCATAAATACCAGTGCGGCACCTGGAGAAATCCCCGACAGCATTAAACCGGCGGCTATAGGAGTGGATGCCGTTGCGCAAATATACATGGGGATAGATATGAGTATCACCAACACCATGGCAAACACACCACTGCCATACTGGGTTAAGAAGCTCGCAGGTACATAGGTTTGGATGAGTGCTGCAAACAATAAACCCACCAGTAACCAACCCATGAAATCCGATAACAACTTGCCAAAACCGTATTGCACAACCGCCCGAGTTTTCCCCCAAATACTTAAACGGGCCGCGATACTACCCTTATTACAACAAGACTTCACCGCTTCTTGTTTAGGCGGCGTCTCTACATCCCACATGCGCACCAACTTGCCCGCCACAATGGCCGAGAAAATTGCAGCGACAGGTCGCGCTATGGCCATTACAGGCCCCATTAGCGCAAGTGTTACCCCTATAGAGTCTACCCCGGTTTCTGGCGTGGCCACCATGAAACTGGCCGTACTGGCTTTACTGGCCCCAGCGCGGCGAATCCCCATGGCTGCAGGTATCACTGAGCACGAGCACAACGGCAATGGCGTGCCTATAAGTGCAGCCGTTACCACTGAGCTGTCTTTACCCAGTACTTTTTGAACCCATGTGTCGGGTATGAGTAAACGAATCACCCCTGCCAACAACAGCCCTAGCAATAAATAAGGCGCAGATTCGGCAAACAAACCTAAAAAATTAGCCATTAATTCATTCATACCACAACCTCCTGTAGGTTTTTTGCACAACGTTCATTGGTGTTACTGATATCTACCTTGGCCGAATCATCTAGGGCATCTATGATGCTACAAAATTCGGCACTTTCGCCTCCCCCGCAACAGGCATCACTGAGTTTATGCAAGGCTATTAACACCTTTTGCATCTCTGCTATTTTTTGCTGCACATCAATTATTTTCTGCTGAGCGATATCTTTGGCATCGGCACAAATATGGGCGGGTTTGTCAGCCCTAATGGATAAAAACACCTCAACTTCTTCTAGGCTAAAACCCATACTACGGCTGCGCTTAATAAACTTGGCCGTACTTAAGTCCTGTTGGCTGTATAAACGGTAATTACTTTGTGAGCGGGTACTGGGGCTAATAAGGCCCTGTTTCTCATAAAAGCGTAACGTATGGGCCGTGAGACCAGACTGTTTTGCCAATTCACCAATTTTCATGAGCCTTCCTTATTGGATTAATAACCCAAGCTTAGACCTTAGAGTATAGTCTAAGGTCAAGGGCAATTTACACTTAAGCCCACTATTTACTCAAAACAGACACATTCAAACGATAAATGACGGATAGGGCTTTATAGCTATACTTTCACTGTATGAACAAAGATTGCTGCTGAGTCAGGCTAATTGTTAATGAAAAACGATTGCTTAAGTGTTTTAAAATCAGTTGGCCAAATTGTGGAAGAACGCAATAAACGCCTACTTGAAAAAATATTACTTAACAGTGTGTCCCAGTACGTGGATTTTGATGCCCTAATTCTTTTACATAAACCCCGCCATGCCGATAACCCTTATTTAGAAGTCACTTTGTCCATGCCAGAAGGCGCCTATAAAGATAGGCTTAAAACGATCAGGTATGCCAATGGTTCGGTCCACATCCATGAAGATGACGCGATTAAGCAATGCATTAATACCTCTCAAACTCTCCTTTTAAGCGTTAATGATCGCCATCGTGCAATATTCCCCATAATTATTCACCACGAGGTAGTGGCTGTTATGGATCTATATACTCAAGAACTCTCTGATATCCATCAACAAATGGTGACGGGGTTTATGCACATTTACCGCAATTTTGTTGAAGTGTTATACGACAATGAACATGACACACTCACGGGTTTATTAAACCGCAAGACCTTTGATGAGCGACTTAATGATTTTTTTTCAGGTAATCCAAAAGGTATTGACCCCGATTACACTCTAAAAAATGACCTGCGACAGCCCAATAAAGAGCATAACCACTGGGTGGGAATTATAGATATTGACCATTTTAAAAAAATTAATGATCAATTTGGCCACATTTTTGGTGATGAAGTATTGTTGTTATTTGCCGGAATACTGAAAAAAGACTTTCGTAATAGCGACCTATTATTTCGCTTTGGGGGGGAAGAATTTGTGGTGTTTTTACTGAATATTAGTGAGCAGGAGGCATTTAACAAATTTGATAGTTTTCGTCAAAGTTTAGAGCAATCAGCTTTTCCACAAATAGACACGCTTACCGTAAGCATTGGCATTACTAAAATTGATACTCAATTTCATTCTACCAAATTACTCGAACAAGCCGATCAAGCCTTATATTACGCCAAAGAGCACGGACGGAATCAGGTACGTAATTTTCACCATTTAATCGAGGCCGGTGAACTGAGCACCCTGCAAATAGACAACAAAATCGACCTGTTTTAAGAATCGGCTTGCCAATTGACTTTCTGTCATTACAATCCGCCCTATAAATCGTTTGCAGATGGTCCAATCATGAACCGAAAAAAGAAGATTTTTGACAAATTCAATACAAAAGTTAAAAAAGCCAAGGCCAGAATGAATCCTGGCAGCAAAGGCAATAAACCTAAATACGTCTCTAAAGCCCAACGTGAAAAATTAGCGGCCGAACAAATAGATGCTGTTCAAGCCACTGATGAAAACAATACCGCAGACGTGCAACCTCAAGAAGATTAATGGCCGATTTTAGACCACTGGCTTTAAATGCAGTGGCCCATCTTAGATTAGATAGCCGCTGACTTTAAATCCTGCTGCATATGCTCTATTACACTGTCCATTTCAGCGTTAGACACCGGCAGGCGTATAAACTCTTCCCCTTGATCTTGCATGGCTTCCAAGTCCAGAACCGTGCCCGCGGCCAGATCTTCATCCGCATCAAAGATGCCCTTCACACCATACAACACCCAATTAGCCCCTTCCATGGATAATACCAAGTATGAAGCGTCTGCCACCGCCAAGACACTGTGGGCGGCCAACTGAGATACCGAGCCATATCCTAATACCACACCGGATGTAAGTTCAAACGTCACAGGCACCACAACGGCCTTGCTTAGCTCATACACACCCAGACCAACACCCGCTACCACCGACCCTGCCGTACCAACGGTCATAGTGACGGCCGACGTTGCACCTCCTAAAACTTTTGAGCCTAACGCCAGCGCTTCACCACCCGCTAAAATAGCCCCGCCAGTGACGGCCTCTGCACCTGCCACTGTCACACCTACCGCAGTACCACCAATCACCACACCCGATGCCGCCAACGGCACCCCTATATATTTAACGCCTTTGCCCACCGTATATCCGGCGGTAGCAACCGTCGCCGCTGCCACTTGAGACCCCACGTATTCAACACCCGAGACGGCCACGCCTCCGGTAATCAGCGCGCCCCCTGCAAGAGTGCCTCCCGCAGCTTGCAGTGTTCCAAATATACCTGCTAACGCCGCCTTACCTGTGGGTGCCACCACCTCATAGGCCATGGCGCCACTGTTCCACGTAACCTTTACGGCAAGCTCAGCTAAAGTCACACTGCCCTGCCCTAGTAACATCACGGGATACACCACAGTATTTACTGCTACATATCCTAAGGAGCCTGCTGATATCTGCGTGGCGGGTTTGATCATGCCCTCCCAAAAAACGCCGTGTAACGCCCAACCCAAATATTTTAATACTGCCAAACTGCCGGTTTGATCGGCGTCGTTTAATTCCTGACTGCCCTTATTAAAGGAGCCTTGGATATTAGAGAAGTAATTTTGGGTGCTGTCCTTCACATAAAAAGCTAATTTATCCGAGGTTTTTTCGCGCCAATCGTGCACTGGCCCAGAGGCATGAGCGTATTGCTGCCATGACTGGCTAGGGTTCATGTTAGTGGCTCTTTGTGACAAGTTTTCAGGTAATGCCACATAACCGTTGATAAAATCGTGAACCCCACCCTGCACAGTTTTCACGCCCGCATGCACGCCACTTTTGGCAAAACCCGTACCGGTTTGCCAAGCTCCCGACATGACAGCCTGACTGCCCTGCCTACCCTGCTTGGCAATAGTTTTAGCAAGCGAGACCGAGCCTTGCGCTAAACCATCACCCGCGTTAGCCATTTTTTCACTGAGGGTTTTAGCCCCTTGCCAAGAACTGCCCACTATAAATTTTGCATCTGGGTAGGCCCTGTTTAATAACAACATGGATCCTGGCCGAGAATGCTCGGTTACCCAATTGCCAAAGTCAGTACCACCATCATAAATGCCTTCACTAATTTCATAGGTTTTTTGGGTGCCCACACTCACCACAGTAACCGCATCACGGGCATTTTTAAGTGAGGTAAATAGTGCTTGTGGGGCCTTAATTCCCGCTAATTCTTTGGCGAACTCTATGGCGCTAGGACCCGCTGGAATTAAACTCATGGAAGTATTGGGCACATGAAAGGCGCCGTTTTCATATAACGATTTGTGGCCACGATTAACCAATTGTTTGGTATTGTTTAACGGGTCATTTTTACCGGTACTGGCACAGGCGCTTAACATCGCTAAGACCGTAAGACTTAACAGCGCACGAATAAATAATTGTTTCATGGTTTTCTCAAATCCTTAGGCAGATGCTCTAGTACCTGCTGAATGACTTCAGGGTCGTCCGTAATAATTTTTAGATTTTCAGGATTACTTTGTTGTAACGCTTTTAAATCAATGACGCTGCCCACCGGTAACGCCCCCGGCTGCAAACGACTCCCCTTATAATTGACCTCCCCCCTTAACGTGGCAATGGTGAGTCTGGGTCCATCCCAAAACAAAAACACAGCACTATTTACAGAGCCTAACAATAACTGGCTCGGGATTGCGGTCAGCGCGTTATAACCTAATACCACCCCTGACTTAACTTGATTTACAAATACCTTAGTGGTGCCTTCCACGGCATCAAAGGTTACCAATGCACCATACATGAGTGTATCGGCGGTGGCCGCAACCACTCCTTGTGTCACACCCACTACCGGGGCCGCCACTGTGGTGCCCACTTGGTTAATAACACCCACTGTGGTGCCACTGATATACGTAATAGGTACAGCCCCCGCCGACAATAGCGACATGCCCGCAAGAAACCCGCCCTTCACTGTGGGCGCCACCACCTCAATGGCGGTTTTGCCGGTGTAATACACAGCAAGGCCCGCCGAGCGCACTGTATTCTTGGTTAAAATATAGGTACTGGCCACCGGCAAAAAGACAACCTCTCCGGCCACCACCGCACTGTATTTAGCCACTTGCCAGCTGGAGGTCGCGCTGGGTTTAAATAAACCGTGGTAAATTCCGGTGGCATAACCCGATAGCAAGGTCCATAAACCGCTTAAGGAATTAGACGCCTCGCCTGAGTCTTTATAGGCGGTTTTAAAGTCTGATTCGGCATCGCTTAACGCACTGTCCCAATGGGACGTGATATTGCTGCGACTAGCATCACGTAGATATTTATAGCTTAAAAACAACTCATTAAAATCTTCCCGCACCCCACTTGAATAACCTTTTGGCAGCAATTTTAACGCATCAATACTGGCTTTAGTGGTCTGGCCCAAGTACACGTAACCCGTGACCAGTGATTGCCAAGCCTGCTTCGCCGCCTCTTGGCTGTACTGCCATTCCCGCTGAGCCAGTTCATGTGTTCCCGCCAGTATTTTTTGGCTGTTTTGTGTACCACCACTAAACAACTTAGCCGTGGTATTGCCCGCAGACCGCATATCACTTTGCATGGCTTGGCCATATTCAGCCGAGCGCGCTATTACCGAGTCTTTAACTTTTTTAAGGGCACTGCTTGATGAGTCTATGCTGTGTTCTTTAGCATAGTTAAGCGCTTTCTCGCTTGAGGTAATTATAAACCAGCCATCTTGGTACAAAGACTGCTGGCCTTTAAGGTTGGCAACGGTCAAGGGTATGACGTCTTTAACCGCCTTTTGCTGGGAAGGTGTGGTATCGGGTGCTGCCCAAGTAGCTAAGGATTGCCCTAAGCATAGGGCCAGCACCAGCCAGTGATTAGTCGGTATCATTAAAAGTCCATTTTTTATTAGTATCGATGTCGAACAAACAGGTGGTTGTGTTAAAAGTCGTGGCGGCTTTCTAGATACAGCGCTTCAACTTTTTCACGAGCCCAGGGGGTTTTTCTTAAAAATTTAAGACTGGATTTAATACTGGGATCACTATTAAAACAGCGGATATCAATACGTTGCCCCAGCTCATTAAAACCAAAATGATCCACCAATTCGGTGAGTATGGTCTGTAGGGTCAGGCCATGTAACGGGTTATTAGGTTGGTTTTCCATCATTTAACATCTTTGAGCAAATATGCTGCGTATTTTAGCAGGTTTACACTGGACCAGATATGCGTGTACTGGCTAAAACATCTTTAGGGGCTTGGTCTACACTCAAAATGATATGTCCGTTAGGCACATACACAAATCAGGGAAGGAAAATGAAAAATAAACTAAAAGTAGGCTTCAGTGGCGCGGCCTTAGCACTTGCGGCAGCGGGCCTAGTGGGCTGTTCTAGCATGGGAATGGGCATGGATGACGGATCTGGCGGCACTGCCGAACTGGTGCACTGTTATGGCGTGAGCAAATGCAAAGGCTTAAACGATTGTAAAACTGCCGACAACGCTTGCGCCGGCAAAGCCAGTTGCAAGGGCCATGGTTTTGTTGCCATGAACGCCAAAGCCTGTACCGATGTAGGCGGTAAAACCAATGACAACTGGCGTGGCACCATTAGCAAAAGTGATCTAATTCATTGTTATGGTGTGAATAAGTGTGGCGGTCATAATGATTGTAAAACCGCCGATAATGCCTGTGCAGGCAAAGCCAGCTGCAGCGGCAAAGGCTTTGTGAATGCGTCCGCTAAGGCTTGCAAGAGCATTGGTGGTAAAAAAGGCGCGTAATTTGCTCAATTAGTAAAAACCCACAAGGCGACAATTTTTTGTGGTCTGTGGGTAGCGATTAATAGCCATTAATAAAAATAACAATTTAAAAATCGAGACATCTCTATGGATGAGCATTTTTTAGGTTTTGGACTGGGCCTGCGCACCGATCATTTTCAGCAAGTATTAGACTCTCCTCCCAATGTGGATTGGTTTGAAATAACCTCAGAAAACTTTTTTGTGGCCGGCGGTAAACCCAAGTATTATTTGCATGCCATTCGCGAACAATTCCCTATGGTTATGCACGGTGTATCGTTATCTATTGGCGGAACCGATCCTATAAACATGGATTACCTTAAAAATTTAAAAGCGCTAGCCAATGATATACAACCCAAGTGGATCAGTGATCATTTATGTTGGACCGGCGTTAACCAGCAAAACAGCCACGATCTATTGCCCCTGCCCTACAACGAAGAAGCCATTAAACATGTAGTGGAGCGAGTAAAAAAAGTTCAGGATTATCTAGGGCAACAAATTTTATTAGAAAATGTCTCAAGCTATATGACATATTCAGATTCAAGCATGAGTGAATGGGATTTTTTAAACGCCATAGCACAAGCTGCAGACTGCCATATTTTACTGGATATCAATAATATTTATGTGAGCGCCCGCAACCATGGTTTTGATGCGTTAGATTATATTATGGCCATGGATAAAAAGCGCATTCGCCAATTTCATTTAGCCGGGCACACCGATTATGGGGACTATGTTATCGACACCCATGACCAGGATGTATGTGATCCGGTATGGGACCTATACCGCAGCGCATTACAAACATTTGGCCCGGTTAGCACTATGATTGAACGGGACGACAATATGCCCACCCTTGAAGACTTGGTTTGTGAATTAGACATTGCCCGCGACATTGCCCAGCACGTGCTGATGCCACAAAAATCCAAGGCATGTGTATGAGTTCATTATTAGCCACCCGCCAGCAGCAACTCATGGCGTACTTACAAGGCACACCAACCTTAGATCAAGACTCTATACACTCACATATTGTTACACAAGGAAATGTCGACACTGAAAAACGTTTAGCAATCTACCAAAACGCTTATCAAATACGCCTAAAAGAAACCATAGATACCGACCATAATATATTAGGATTGTATTTGGGGGATGATTTATATGAGGAAATGATGAATAGCTTCATAAAACGACACCCAAGTGCACAGTTTTCTTTGCGCCATTTTGCCGACCCGCTCATTGATTTTTTAAATCAACAAGCCCCTTTTAATGAACACCCCCAGATAGCTGAACTGGCCCGCTTTGAGCGCTTATTATTAAACGCGTTTGATGCACGTGATACCTCCATGGCAACTCTTGAGCAACTTAAAAAAACGGCCCCTGAAAAGTGGCCTCAAATTCAATTACGTTTTCACCCAAGCCTGCAAATATTTGAAAGTGATTGGAATGTGGTTAATATTTGGCAAAACCTAAAACAAGATGTAAATCCCCCTGAGCCGGTTATTGAGAACAATGTGTGGTTAGTATGGCGTAACGTTGAGCGACTCACCGAATTTAAACCCTTAGACTGCGTGGCACAGACTATGTTGAATGGTTTTCAAAAAGGACTGCACTTTGAGGATATTTGCCAAGTATTGCTGGAGCAAGTGCCCGAACACCAAGTCAGTGAGCGAGCCTTATCTGTTATTGTAAACTGGTTAGAACTGGGTTTGATTCACAAGATCATTAGCGAGCCGGCCTCTTCATTGTTAGCGCATCCTTAAATAATGAATAAACCGGCATCAAAATTTGGCCAGATTATTTAAGTAACTCATGATCTTTAGGCAGCGTGCGAGAAATCCACAAAGCCAGTTTATGACGCATACTGGGGCCACTGTCTTGGCCCTTGGCGAGTGGCTGAATGAGCTTATCGTGTACTAAGAGGCGATAAAGGTAGGTCACCTTACTTTTAGCCGAATCGGTATTTTCAAATTCACCCACACCGCGTTTATTGGCGTATATTTCACCCACCCGGATGGCTTCAGTGACCAGTGCATCTTCATTTTTTATTTTTTTCATTTACTGCCTGTGACTATTCAATGAGTTGTGGTAGCTGTAGTTGCATTAGTTACTTTGCCCTATCTTGAATAACTCCACAAGCGCTCTAAATGTGTATTTTTAACGTGCCATTAAACAGCCCGATTTTAATGAAATGACGCCACATTAGTGGTGAATTTTTGAGGGCTAAAACTGAGCAGTAATTGATAAAACACTATATTTGAAATAGCCAATAACGGTATGGCGGCGATCATGCCTAAAATACCAAAAAAGTTTCCAAATACAATAATACTTAATAACGCCACCAGCGGGTGCAAGTTGGCAAACCTGGCCACGACCAAAGGTATCACCAATAAATTATCGACTAAGTAAGCCACCCCTATAACCAATACGGCCGTATACATGGCATCAAAGCCTACCTCGGGATTAGCCAAAACTAAATAAAATGGCGGCAGCAAACCCAAGGCCGGACCCACATAGGGTATCAAACCTAATACACCCGCTATTAAACCCAGTATCACCGGACTATCAAAACCTGCCAACCAAAACCCCGCGGCTGCCACTACCGCTAAAATAGACTGCTGAATTAATACCGCACGCACATAACCTTGGGTTTGTTTGGCCACTTTAAAATACATCAGCCAGCCCAATTCAAAATACTTATTGGGAAGGCTATTTAAAGATTTATTACGCAATGATTCAAAGTCCCTTAATAAAAAGAAGGTAATGAAAGGCACCAACAACAAATAACTTGAAATGCTCATAACCACAGAACTGATAGAGCTCAAAAAAGATCCGTTTTCCTTCACTAGGCCGGACATTATATTTGCTTTTATTTGTTCCACTTCTATATGAAATTGCCACTGGGCGAGCATTTTCGATAACATCCCCAACAACTCGTTAAGAGAGTCTCCGGCAATGCTGGCCTTACTTTGCCAAAGTATGGCTTGCTCGTTAAATTCAGCCATTATTAACGAGCCGGGTACCAAAACCACAAACATCATTAAAAATAGAATGGCCATAGCAGACATATCTCGACGCCAGCCTAAGTTTGTCAGCCAATCATGCAGAGGTAATAAACAGACATATAAGGCCAGCGATACTAATACTGGAATAATGACCGGGTTAAGCAGCCAAATAAGCACACTGGTAATCAACAATACAAAAGCAAAACATATTAAGGCTTTTGCCATAGGCGGTATGTGTTTAATCAGCCACATGAGATTGTTCCAATAATGTATTGGTAGACCCTAAACGATTGGCCATGACTTTGGCGAGGTTTTGCATTATTTTTGCCCCTTGCCGCGGCGACCGTGATAATAGGCTTTCAAGCTGAGGACGCAGAAAAAATACAATTTGTGTATCGCCAGCGGCAATGGCAGTGGCCGTACGCGGGGCCTCTATGACCAAGGCTACCTCTCCAAAAAAATCCCCTTCTTCAAGTTGCGCTAAGATCTTTTCGCCCATACAAATACGCACACTTCCACTGATAATAAGCCCTGTACCTATGCCCACATCCCCCAGTTTAAAAACCGCCTCAGTGTTTTCATAACGACGAATAGCCATATCATTTACCAATTGCTGACATTGGCCAGTACTTACTCCACTAAAAATAGGCGTGGCCAACCATAACTCACATACATGTTTTTTTTGTTTTTGATCAGGTCTAAATAAATTTTGCCAAAAAGGTGAAGCAGCCATATTGCCTTCCGTGGATTAGTTTACGTTAACAGTTTGTCTTTGAATATTTATCTAGTAAGTGTTCAAGTTTCATGGGGGGGGATTAAAATAGTACCCTTGTAATGCATCCCCGCCCGACACTCTATGCATAAATAACGTATCAACTTTAATAACATCAATAGGATAATCCATTAACTGAACCAGGAACTGTAAACCCTGAACAATTTCTGGCCGTGTTTAGCTGCTTAATTTTAATGAACTCACACTCAGCACAATTAAGCAGACCCATAATTCGATTTAAGTAGCAATACGAACCCATAGCCCCCCCCCCCACGCAGTTCACTTTTAATGCATTGCAACTCCTAGTTGAGAATATAGCGGATCCTCGCGGTTATAGGTTTAAGAATAGAAGCCCCTTTGTGCTCTGTCCAAACGTGGCAGGTGAGCTAAATACACACCTTTAAAGCCCGTCAGGCTATATAACAAAACGGTATTACAAAACATGCCAATATTAGCTATATGAGTGTTGTCAATATTGTTCCGCTTTCTAGGCCCTGATAAAATGCGTTCTTAACACAAAATCTTATAAGTAAACTGGTTTTTAGTTGCTTAATTCCCCCCCCCCTTTGCAGTTTGTCTCAATCCTTATGAGAGATAATCGAGGTGACATTGTTTTTACGATTTATTCCCTGTGCCATTATTACTTGCCTACTGACATTACTAAGTGCTTGCAGCAGTAAGCCAATACAAGCCAATCTCGATCAAGATTTACAGTCCATTCTTGTACCTAAACTCCTTGAAAATAGCGCTCAAGCATTAGTGTATTTAGAGCAGGGAGGCAACGTGTTTAATGGCACATTGGTGTCCGCTACTGGGTTAGTCATCAGCGTAAGTCATGGTTTAATGAATAATAAAAGGCTCATTAAAGCGAGGTTAATGAATGGCCAGCTCACACGGGCTAAAATAGTGTACAACAATCCACAGTTTGATCTGGCCGTATTACAATTGGCCGATGTGTCAGCAAGCTTTTATTTACCCTTAGCCACCCAGATTCAAGAAGACATGCCCGTGATTGCCTTAGGTCGCCATCGACTTTCCAACAGTTTGCGTTTTACATCTGGAACTATAAAAACAGCCTGGATTAACTTAGCCAACATGGAAGTCAGTAATTTAAAAATGGGGAACATTGCCGTACAAAATGCCATTTTTCACACAGCCCCTACTCAGCAAGGGTTTTCTGGCGGGCCATTGATCAATCAAAAAGGAGAGTTAATAGCTATTAATAGCGCCATTTTGGACACCCAGAATGCTACTCTTTCCATGGCTCTTAACATCGAAAACTTCACGGCACTTTTAGCAGCCATTAAAAATGACACGGATATGCCGGCCTTTCCAAAACTTGAATCATTAGAGCAGCGTCTTGATTTTTTATTGGCGGGCCTCACGCGTCACGGGCGCCAAAACAATATTGATTTAGGCACTCTTGAACTTATTTCATTTAAGGTCAAACAAACTGCATTGAAGCTAAATAGTTCAGGGAAAATGTCGGAACGACAATTAAGCAATTGGGTATGGAAAGGATTTATTGAAAACGTTCTGAATAACCGAAAATAATGGCAAAGAAAAAATCCAAGTGTTCTTCTGCTATTAAACACTTGGATCATTTATTTTTCTAGATTAATTACTTGTTTTAGCAAACTTCAATAATAAGTAACCCATTACTCCCGACAGAACCGAGGCGATTAAAATAGCCAGCTTATCGGTGTAGTTAAATAATGTATCGTCTACAAATGCCAATGAGACAATAAATAGGCTCATAGTAAAACCAATACCAGTTAATACCGACACCCCATATAACTGCTGCCAATTACTGTCTTCTGGCAGTTTTGCCCATTTCAATTTTATGGCAATGGCACTGAATCCAAATACACCCAATTGTTTACCAACAAACAACCCCAACATAATACCTAGAGGTACTGAGCCTGACATTTGATCCATTGAAATATTGGTGATATTGACCCCTGCATTTACAAATGCAAATAGTGGCAAGATAAAAAAAGCTACCCAAAAATGCAGACCATGCTCAATTTCCTTAAGCGGTGAGAACATTTTACCATCTTCACCTTTGGCATTTAATGGAATCGTAAAGGCTAATGCCACCCCAGCAAGTGTGGCGTGAACACCCGATTTAAGAACACTAATCCATAGAATAACACCTAAAATAAAGTAGGCTGCTTTTTTAGCCACACCAAAGAAATTTAGGGTGATTAATCCCAATAACGCCACCATGGCTACCACTATGGACAGTGTCGATAATTCGGTAGTATAAAAAAGCGCAATAATCACAATGGCACCTAGATCATCAATGATGGCCAGTGCCATTAAAAATATCTTAAGTGACATGGGCACACGATTACCCAACAGCGACAAAATGCCCAAGGCAAAGGCTATATCGGTGGCTGTGGGTATGGCCCAGCCAGCTACTGCCACGGGATCATTGATATTAAAATACAAATACACCGCCGCAGGCACCACCATACCGCCAATGGCGGCAAAACCAGGTAAAGCAATTTGACTTAATGAAGACAAATGCCCTTCTAATATTTCGCGTTTAACCTCTAAACCAATAAGCAGAAAGAATACCGCCATTAGGCCGTCATTCACCCAATGATATAAAGATTTATCCAAGTGTAAGGGGCCCACTCGGATCTCTACCGGAATATGTAAAAACGACTCATAATAGCCTGAAAAAAAGGTATTGCTCAGCAATAACGCCAATATGGTGGCAAAAATCAATAAGATGCCACTGGCCGATTCCTTCTCAATAAATTCTTTGATTATTTTCATTTAATTCCTAATTCAATGGGCAATATTGCACACCAGCAGCATTGGACGCAATCCGCCAACAAAAGTTCCAGAAACTGCGTACTAAAAAGAACAGACTCCATAAATAATAGCAGGTTGTTTACGTATTAAATTAATGCTGCGCCTTACGCCAACGTGCCGGCGTGGTGCCAAAATGGCGTTTAAATAACCGTGTAAAATGTCCAGGGTCTTCATAACCCACTGCCCATGAAACCTCTGACACCTTCTTTTGAGTGTAACTAAGCATGTCCTTGCCCTGTTCTAGGCGTAACAGCTGTAAAAACTGCATAGGTGTCTCGCCGGTGGCATCTTTAAAGCGACGTTTAAACGTCCGCAAACTCATATTGGTTTTACTGGCCAGCATTTGTAACGTCACGTCCGTAGCAAAGTGAATTTCTAACCATTGTTGAACTTGTAAGATGCTCTCGTCTTGATGGTAGGTTTGACCGCCCACCGCAATGAACTCAGATGAATACTCTCGTCTAAAATCCATTAAAAACGTTTTTTCAATGGCCTGCGCCACGCTGGTACACGACATACGGGCCAATAAATGAACAATAACCTCTAGGGCGGCATTCATTCCCGCCACACAATACAAGCCCCCTGTCGCCGTGATAAAACGCTCTTTTCTAAAGTCTACGTTAGGGTAACGCTTGGCAAACGCGTCATGCTGATGCCAGTGAGTGGTGCAAATACGGCCATCCAGCAAGCCCGCCTCGGCCAATAAAAAGGAGGCCGTGGTTAAGGCCAAAATAGGCACCCCCATTTCATGCCAACGACGCAGTTGCGGAAACAATCTGATTTGTTGTGCCACGATAACCTCAGGGTCACCCCATAAGGCATGCAAGATCACTAAGTCGGTCTCGGGTAACGCATCAATGTCGCCATCTGCTGGCATCTCCATGCCACTGAACGACTCAACCGGCGCACCATCTAGAGTAAATAATTCAACGGATATGGCCTGCCCTAATGCCTTTTCTTGCATCATTGAGGCAAACGCCCATACATCCTGGGTAATACCCAGTCCCAAGCTTAGAGTGGGCGAACATCCGTAAAACGTCACATGTTTTAAAGCCATTTAGCCCCCTCTTTCATATTAGTAATTTGTCATTATTAACTATTATGGCCCTTTTCACCATTTTTAAGACCCCTATGACCCCTTTAAAACCTCCAGAAAAGATTATGATTAATTCACCCTATAAAAATATGGAAGCCCAAGCATGATATTTACACCTGAACATATGGCCTTGCGCAAAACCGTTAGCGACTTCGTTGACAAAGAACTAGACCCTTTTGTAAACGAATGGGAAAAAGACGGCCGCGCGCCCTTACATGAAATTTTTAAAAAAATGGGCGACCTAGGTTTATTGGGTATTTCAAAGCCAGTGGAATTTGGCGGCATGGGTTTAGATTACAGTTATCAACTTTCTTTTGCCGAAGAAATTGGTCGCGCCTTTGGCGGCTCAGTGCCTATGGCTATTGGTGTACAAACGGATATGTGTACACCGGCCCTAGCACGCTTTGGCAGCGATGAATTAAAACGTGAATTTTTAGAACCATCCATTAGTGGTGATTTGGTAGGTTGCATTGGTGTCAGTGAGCCCAATGCAGGCAGTGACGTGGCCGGTTTAAAAACCACCGCTAAAAGTGATGGCGACGACTACATAATTAACGGCAGTAAAATGTGGATCACCAATGCCACCCAAGCCGACTGGGTTTGCCTACTGGCCAATACCAGTGAAGGACCGGTTCACGCCAATAAATCACTGATCATTGTGCCTATGAATTCTAAAGGCATTACCGTATCCGACCCTATCGATAAAATCGGCATGCGCGCCAGTGACACCGGTCAAATCTTTTTTGACGACGTACGTGTACCTAAACGTAATTGTGTAGGGGAAGAAAACAAAGGCTTTATTTTACAGATGATGCAATTTCAAGAAGAGCGCATGTACGCCGCCGCCGGTGGTTTAAGAAGTATGGAGCGCATGATTGAGCTGACAATTGAATACACTCGCGAACGTAAAGTGTTTGGATCACCCTTAATTAACAACCAAATTATTCACTTTAAAATGGCCGAACTGCAAACCGAAGTAGAAGCCTTACGAGCATTAGTTTGGAGTGCGTGTGAACAGCATATAAGAGGCGAAGATGCCACAAGATTGGCTTCCATGGCCAAGTTAAAAGTAGGCCGTTTATGGCGTGAACTCACCGACAGCTGTTTGCAGTATTGGGGCGGCATGGGCTTCACTTGGGACAACCCAGTATCACGCGCCTATCGTGATACTCGTATTTTATCCATTGCCGGAGGTGCCGACGAAGTGATGTTAAGCATCATTGCTAAGTACATGGATATCATGCCGAAGCCGGCTAAAAGATAATTTTACTTATTTAATTTGCCAACTTAAAAGAGGCAAGAATAGTATTGAGGACGCCTAAGCTCGCCCACGAGGGCTTGCTTCGGCATCCATGTCACGAGCCTCAAACACTATTTCTGCCACTTCTAATTTTAATTCTCTAGTCTGCTAGACATTCCACTGAATGAGCATTTATAAGTAGCATTAAAATTAATTGTCCATCGCTTTATTAAATTTAATCACAGGATTTTAAAATGGCCATTCCAGAATTATTTAAAGACAAACTCAGCTTGCCGGTGATTTGCGCGCCCATGTTTTTAATCTCCGACCCTACGCTTGTTATCAGCGCCTGTAAAAACGGTATTGTGGGCACCTTTCCCGCGTTAAATACTCGGCCCCAAGCAATGCTAGATGATTGGTTAACACAGATTAAAAATGAATTAAGCCAATTCTCCCAAGACAACCCTCACTTACCTGTCGCCCCTTTTGGCGTAAACCAAGTGGTACACCCTTCTAATTCCCGCTTAAAAGCGGATCGTGAATTAGTCAAAAAACACCAAGTACCGTTTGTGATAACCAGCCAAGGAGACCCCAGTGAAATTGTAGAAGAAGTGCATGAATGGGGCGGTGTCGTATTTCATGATGTGATTTACGCTAAACACGCTAAAAAAGCCATCGCTGCCGGCGTTGACGGCTTGATTATTGTGGCGGCTGGTGCGGGTGGTCATGGTGGCACCACTAACCCCTTTGCTTTGATTGCCGAAATTCGCGAGTTTTGGCACGGCCCTGTGGCGTTAGCGGGCGCCATTAACGATGGACAAAGTATACGTGCTGCCGAAGTACTCGGCGCCGACTTTGCTTACATGGGCACACGCTTCATCGCCACTCAGGAAGCACAGACTCCCAGCGGTTACAAAGAGATGTTGATAGACGCGGATGTTAGTGATGTTATTTATACCGACTTTTTTACCGGTGTTCATGCTAACTATTTAAAAGCCTCTATAGAAGCGCAAGGCCTAGACGTAAACACTATGGATGGAAAAAAAGAAGTGGATTTAGATTTGGGCAAACCCAGAAGCTGGAAAGACATTTGGAGTGGCGGTCATGGCACTGCCGGTATTAAAAATATTCCTACTATGGAAAATTTAGTTAAAGATCTGAAAGCAGAGTATCGCAGCGCCTTAGAAAAACCTGGGTTTATTTAAAACCCTTCACCGCTAATACAAATAGGTCACTGTAATCCTGTGCATTTAAAGTAACAGGATTAGTGGCTGACGTTGCATCCAATGATGCTAAGCGCCCTATTTCTTCACTGCGCTCACTATTTAAACCAATCTCGCTAAGGGTATTGGGTATGCCCAACTGCGCTCTAAATTCCATTAACCAGTTAAAAAAACTCTCAAAACCCGCCGGTAGATCCAACACGGAACACACCACCGCTATTTTTTCAACGATGGCGGTTTTATTTCTGCGTAATACAAAAGGCAAAAGTATCGCGTTTAATAAACCATGATGTTTATCAAAAATGGCCCCTAACGGATGTGCCAATGCATGCACGCCGCCTAAACCTTTTTGAAAAGCGGTGGCACCCATGGTTGAGGCACACAACATATGGCCCCGCGCCAAAAGATTGCAGCCGTCCTTGTAGGCCAAGGGTAAATGTTCTTTTATCAGCTTCATGGCTTGTAAGGCAATACCATCCGCCATGGGATGGTAACCTGGTGCTAAATACGCTTCTAAATTGTGTACAAATGCATCAAGACCGGTGGCCGCAGTAATATGGGCGGGTAATTCCGTAGTTAATTCTGGGTCTAGTATTACCTGAGAGGGCAACATATTAGGGTGAAATATTATTTTTTTAGACTGCGTATTTTCATCCACAATAACCGAGGCCCGCCCTACTTCAGAGCCCGTGCCGGCGGTAGTGGGAATGGCGATAACAGGGGCCATAACAGCTACATTGACCTTTAAATAATTATCAGCTACATCTTCAAAATCCCAGATACTACGGTCCTGCCCCACCATTAACCCCATGGCTTTGCCCGCGTCCAAGGCGCTGCCTCCGCCAATGGCGACAATGCCATCATGGCGACCCTGGTTATAAATCTGCACACCATCACTGATATTTTTTCCATTTGGATTAGCTTTCACCGACGAAAAAATCTGCGAACCGGTTACGCCTTCATTAATATTGTTAATAAAATCAAAATCGGCTAATCCACTATCCGTGACGATTAACGGTTTGTGAATATTCATATTGTCACAGATGTTCTGTAACTCACTCACTCGGCCATTTCCAAATTTAATCTGAGTGGGGTAATTCCAATTGCTATTAGGTAATGCTTTCATACTAATATCCCTAAGAAAACTGATCCCACTCTTCTTAACCAAATAAAAAGGCTTAACCAGATAAAAGGCTTAACTATATAATTTCAAAATAACGATCCATTTCCCATTTAGAAATGTGTTTACGGTATTCACGTTCTTCCCATTCACGGCTCATGGCAAAGTGATCCACAAAGGCATCACCAAAATATTCACGGGCCATCTTTGATTTTTTTAGACGTTGGGCAGCTTGCCATAGGGTTCTGGGCAGAGTGAGTTCTTCGGGGAAAGTCACATCGTAGGCATTGCCTTTCACCATGGGCATTAACGGGCATTTGTTTTTAACCCCCCATAACCCTGAGGCAATGACCGCCGACAGAATAATATAGGGGTTGGCATCGGCGGCGCCTATTCTATGCTCTAAGCGCTGCGAATGTTCACCGCCTGGAATAATTCTAATGGCACATGTGCGATTATCTAAACCCACACTGGCATCGGTGGGCGCCCAAAACCCGGGAATAAGTCGTCGATAAGAATTAATGGTAGGGGCAATCATGCTTAACAGTTCTGGCATAAGCTGTTGTTGGCCCGCCACAAAGTGTTGCATGAGCGTGCTCATATTATCGGGTTGGTTTTCATCATAAAAAAGGCCTTTACCATCGGCGTCTTTTAACGACAAATGTATGTGGCCACTGGAGCCTGGCATTTTTTCATTCCACTTGGCCATGAACGTGGCCATCTTGCCCTGCTTTTGCATCGCAATCTTAGTAAAGGTTTTAAACAGTGATGCTTTGTCGGCGGATTCTAGTGCGGTATCGTATGCAATGGCCGCTTCCATCACACCAGGGCCGGTTTCTTCGTGCAAACCTTCTATGGGTAAATCCATGGCTTCACACATGCTTAACAAACTTTTATAGGTGGATTCTTCCACGGTATTGCGAATCACCGAGTAACCAAAATCAGAGGGCGCCATGGCATCTAGGTTTTCATATTTTTTATCACGAATGGATTGAGGGGTTTCGTTAAAAACAAAAAACTCGTATTCAAAACCGGTTAAGACTTCAAACCCCATGTCTTTTGCTTGTTTTAATACACGTCGCAGCAACGCCCGTGGGCAAATACTTTCGGCAGCACCACTAAACTCCCCTAAAAAAAACAAATCATTGTTTTCCATGGGCATAGGGCGACACGTTTCAGGTAACAGGCGAACCTTGGCATCCGGATAGCCGGTATGCCACCCGGTATATTGGCTATTGTCGTAAAGCTGGTCACGCATGTCCCAGCCCAGTACCACATCACAAAATCCAAAACCGCTGTCTAGTGACTCTATAAATTTAGCCTTAGACATGTATTTTCCGCGCAATATGCCGTCTATATCAAATACGCCGACTTTCACATGGGTGCAACTTAGACTTTGTACCAACGCACGGGCCTGCTCACTGGTTTTAATGTCCCTTGGATTCATGCTGCCTTCCTCCCTAATGGCTCATCAAAATTAGCCATGTAAGCCAACTTTAACTCCTTTATATAGGCTAGGTGGGACACGTGATTCAAGCAACTTTTAGAGGGGGTTTTGGTAGGGATTTCAAACATTTTTCAAAAAACAAGACAGGTTGAGCCACCCTAATATGGGTGACTCATGAAGAACTAAAGCTTAAGAATACGCGGCCGCTTTTTCATAGGCCGGACGCGCCTGCATACTTGTCAAATACGCTTTAGTATTTGGGCGATCCTTTAACATGGAAAGGCTGTCGGCAATGCCCAGCATAATGCTCATCATAATGTCGGCTGCGCTAAATTCTTCGCCAGCAAAATATTTCACATCGCTTAAGCGTGCTTCAATGTAAGAAAAATCAAGTGACAATTCTTTTTGAATGTAGCCGTCTAAAGGTTTAGCACCACGCTCTTCCATGCCCATTAACATACTGGTAATCACCGGTAGCGCCAAAGAACCCTCAGCAAAATGCAACCATTCAAGGTACGCATAATAATCTTTACTGTCTTGTTGTGGGCGTAAGCGTTGCTGTCCATAGGTATTTAAAATGTATTCCATAACGGCACCCGACTCACAAAGGGTAATACCGTCATCTACAATCACAGGCGCTTTAGCCAGTGGATGAATCGCTTTTAAACTGGCTGGCGCTAAATGGGTGGCCGCATCACGAATATGCTTTACCACCTCATAGGGGGCCTTCAGTTCTTCCAGTAACCACAGTACACGAGTAGAGCGCGACTGATTAAGATGATGCACGGTAATCATATAAAGTCCTTAATTTATGTTAAACAGGACAAGCCGATGCAAGCAGGCTTGTCAGTATTTTCCGTTATAACGCAGCTTCTAGAATTTCGCGGCTTACTGCTAGTGTCACATCACGCTTTTCACCCAGTGAAACCATTTTGTGCTGCTCTAGTTTCTTTAAAATATCATCAATATCTCTGGCAGCTAGATCCACGTCTTTTAAGCAAATCGGTACTTGCATAGCAGTAAAAAATTGCTCGGTTTTAACAATGGCTTCTTCAATACGAGCATCGTCATCCCCTTGTGTTATATTCCAAACACGCTGTGCATATTGCAGTAATTTATCACGTTTATGGACGCGTCGGTTTCGTAACACCGATGGTAAAAGCACCGACAACGTACGCGCATGGTCAATGCCATAAGAGCCCGTTAATTCATGGCCAATCATATGTGTGGTCCAATCCTGCGGAACACCCGCACCAATCAAACCATTTAACGCCATAGTGGCCGACCACATTAAGTTGCCACGTATTTCTAAGTCTTCACGTGTATCAGCCGCCAATGCCTTAGGGCCATCTTCAATAAGCGTCAGTAACAAGCCTTCCGAAAAACGATCTTGAACTTTGGCATTTACACTATAGGTAAGGTACTGCTCGACGGTATGTACAAAAGCATCCACTACGCCGTTACTCACTTGACGGTCCGACAAGGTCAATGTAACCGACGGATCTAGCACAGCAAAAGCCGGACGCACTAGCGGGCTAGAAAACGGTAATTTATTACCATTGCGGGTAACCACCGCACCTGAATTGCTTTCAGAGCCGGTGGCAGGTAATGTTAAAACCGCACCTATAGGTAATGCCAATTTAACAGGTGCACGGTTGGCCACGATATCCCAAGGATCAGCGCCCTCAAACATTGCAGCGGCGGCGATAAACTTACTGCCATCAATCACAGATCCACCACCTACTGCCAGCAAATAATCTACTTTTTTCTCCTTAATTACCGTTAGCGCTTTTACTAAAGTGTCGTACGTTGGGTTAGGTTCAATTCCTGAAAATTCAAACCACTCATGCTCAGTCAAAGCCGCTACCACTTGATCAAAAATGCCATTCTTTTTAATGGAGCCGCCACCATAAACAACCAACACACGAGCGTTAGCAGGTATTTCTTTTTTAATGGCGCTAATTTGGCCCTCACCAAAATGAATTTTTGTTGGGTTGTGAAAACTAAAATTCAGCATCGTTTATCCTTGTACAAAGCGGCGCATAATTATTTATGCGCCCATTTATGAAATTTATTTATTAAGGTGATCAACTAACTTTTGAGCCGCCAGCTCTGAACTGGCTGGGTTTTGACCGGTAATAATTAATCCATCTTGTACCGCAAAAGCATTCCAGTCGTCTGCTTTTTGAAAGTCACCGCCTAATTTTACTAGTTCGTCTTCAAGTAAAAATGGCACGATGTCCGTTAGCTGTACGGCCTCTTCTTCGGTATTGGTAAAACCGGTTACTAGGCGTTTAGCGACAATTGATTCACCTTCCAAGGTTTTTGCTTTAAGTAATGCGGCTGTGGCATGACACACGGCTGCTACCGGCTTATTAGTATTAAGAAAATCTTCAATCAATTTAATGGATTCAACATTATCAGTTAGATCCCACAATGGACCATGACCTCCTGGGTAAAATACTGCGTCATAGTCACTAGCCAATGCGCTAGACAATGTTTTAGTGCTGGCAAGTTGTGCTTGTACATCAGAATCTTCATCAAAACGCTTAGTCGAAGCCGTTTGGAAATCTTCTAATTCACTTTTTGGATCAACAGGAGGTTGACCGCCTAGTGGCGAGGCCAGCGTAATGTTAAAGCCTGCATCTTTAAACTGGTAATAAGGCGCGGCGAACTCTTCCACCCAAAAACCGGTTTTTTCCCCTGTATCACCCAGTTCACTGTGGGAAGTTAATACCATTAAAATATTTTTGCGGGCTGTCATAATGAACTCTCAAGTTGCGCGTTAGGGGAATCCCCAATCAATGCAAGCAGTCTAGGCGCCTTTAATCGATCTAACAATAGCAATAAATATGACTACATTGTTTAATTTATTGATACAATAATAGGTAATTCAAGCCCTCGACCCACAAGGCCCCTATGGACATCTCATTTGAGCAACTAAAAAGCATGGTGGTGTTTGCCCAAGTGGTGGAGCAAGGCAGCCTGACAGCCGCCGCCAAACACATAGGTTTGTCACGGGCGGTGGTGAGTTACCACATTAAGAAGCTAGAGACACACTTACAAGTCAAACTGCTTAACCGCTCAACTCGCAGTATTGCCCTTACCGAAGCGGGCCAAGGTTATTATGAACGCTGCCGCGTCATTGCCGAACAAGCCGAACAAGCCAATCGCCACATTGAGAACCTTAAGAATGAGCCCGTTGGCAAATTAAAAATTACGTGCCCAGTAAACGTGGGTCTTCAAACGATTGTGCCGGCTCTAAATGACTTTAAAAAACGTTACCCCAGCATTGAACTGGATGTGATGCTCACCGATGAAGTCGTGAACATTTTGCAAGAAGGCATTGATTTGGCCATACGTGGCGCCCCGCTGCCGGACTCTGGTTTACAAGCCAGTAAGCTGTCGACATTGCCCACTATCTTGTGTGGCTCACCTGAGTATTTCAATAAACATGGGCGCCCCACTAAACCGGCGCAATTGGATCAACATGACTGGGTAATTTACAAACGCACCTCTGGGACGATGGAGCTTACTCAAGGAAGTCGTTCATACAGCATTAAGGTAAAAGGCAGTATCAGCACTAATAATGCGGCCGCTCGTACGGCATTTGTTGAAGGAGGCCATGGCTTAGGACGCATCCCCACGTATGATGCTATGCCTAAAATTAAAAGCGGTGTTTTAGAATCGGTATTGGATGATTACCAGCTGGCCAGTATTAATATTTTTGGCGTGTTTCCGCCAGGCACCGCCGACTCTAAAAAACTACGATTACTGATTGATCATCTTAAAGAGTTTTTTGCTAAACAAGAAGTCAAAACCAGTGGTCATAAATTAATTTAACAGCCGCCGCCAAATAAGCCATGAGCAGTAATGTGTGCTTAATGTTTTTTACGCTGATAGAAAGTACACACAGCATGATGCTGTGCTAATTAAAGTTGCAGCGTTTTTTCTGCTTTTACTCTCATTATGCTAAAGCCGATAACAACTTCCACACTTTGCCATAATCCACCGTGGTATTAAGCAAATCTGTAACATGTTCGACGTAGCGAATGATGCCATCGGCACCAACCACTAACACAGCGCGAGACATGAGACCCCGCATTGGGCCTTCGGCAACTTCTACGCCTAACATGCGCCCAAAGTCGCCCCTTAGGGTTGACAGTATATGTATGTTTGCCAACTCAAAGCTTTCACAAAAGCGCTTTTGCGCAAAGGGTAAATCCGCAGAAACACAGACCACAACTACATTTGGCAACTTTGTAGCCATTTCATTGAATTTTTTAACCGAGGCAGAACAGGTGGAAGTATCGATACTGGGGAATATATTTAAGACTAAAACATTACCCGTGAATTCACTTAGCAATACATCTCGAAAGCTGGAATCCACCGCACAACTGTCTGGAATTGACTCCCCCAGTTTTGGTAACTGGCCGAGTGTGGGATAGGTTCTGCCATTTATTTCAATTACAGCCACTGTCTATCTCCTTCTACACATTCGTCACCACTAGATGATCTTCAACCAATATCTAGCATTTTATGACGTAATTCATTGCATACTTAAGCTAACTTAAGACTAGAAGAGGTTTTTCAAATTTCCAAAAAGGTGGCGGCTTTGTTTATCTTACGTCTTGCGCGCTATTATCAATAAGCTGTCAGCACAATTGTTATGAAGTGCGCCTCCTTTCTACGTTTAAACTTATTACTAGGCTTTAGTGTCATGGCTTGTTCATGGCCAGGTGATAATTATGAGCATAACAATCACAGACAGAATGACGCGGCGACTAAATTAACCATGGACTCTCCTAGCGACCATCGGGAAACCAACGTTTATAGGCTTTATAAAAGGCGCTTGTGTCGGAAAAACCTAATTGCTCACTGAGCAGCTCAGCCGATAGTTTGCCACCGTCAGTCTGTGCCACATAGTCCATTCGCACCTTTTCTAATACTTCACTGTAGCTAGTGTCTTGCGCCTTTAGCCTTCGATATAAAGTAGCACGGCTCATATGCAAAAAATCGCACACCGCGCTTATATGGCAATAGGTAGGGATATCTTGCTGAATGAGCTGTTGAAGGGTGACTACTAGACCAGACTTAGCTTTAAGCGTGGTTAATAATGATGCCACCCGTTCTGACATAATGTCTTTTATATATGAATTAGCCTCTTGAATGGGCCAGGTAAATACCTCGAGGGCCAATACAATTTGGTTTTGCGGGCAATTGAATTGTATATCATTACCAAATACAGCTTGGTAATGACTAAAACTATCATTTTTATCAAACTGAAATTGGGCAGATACCACGTTAAGTTTACGCCCGCTTAAATACTCCGACCACGATATTAAAGCCACCATACTGCGCTCAAGCGCACATCGAGGATAAACAGCTGGTAGGAAGTCAAAGGTAAGTGTTATTGCGCGGTTGGTGGTGGTTACTTGCCAGCGTTCACTGGGATTAAGTAGTGAAATATTCTTGGTAAATAATGTAAACGCTTCTTCCAGGTTACTGGCCTGGCACAACAGATTAGCCAAAATGCCCTTGGCATTTTTATTTACTTTGTTGCCAATTAAAAACCCTAATGTGTCGGTTAAATCGGATTGACTGGCTAGCCGCCAGAGTTCAATCAAGATTGATTCGTGCATTCTTAATTCTTGAATGACCACGGTGTTTTTTTGGACTTCCCCACTATCATTGAGCAAGCCCCATAAATCTAGGCTGCAAGCCCTAACTTGATCCAAACTAATGACATTTAGTTCTAACAGCTCTGTGGCCAGATCGACTACCGCCACTGCCGAAACCGTTACATGATTCATTTTCTAATTAATACCCGTCAGGTTGCAACCAAATTCCACAAACTTGAATCAGGATGCCATGTACCGCCCCAAAAAATCAAATAACATATGCCCTCTAACCCTTAGCGAGGCCAGTTTATGAGCAGCTCCACGATTATCGATTCTGAAAACGCCTTACGCTCAATCATTAAACCCTACCCAAAGGTAATGGATAAGCGCATACAAACGTCATTAGATAACCATTGCCTGGAATTCATTCAACATGCGCGTATCGCGGCCATTGGCTTTAACCATGATGTACTGGGTATTCAGATCATAAGCCTAACAAAGTCTCACTTAAACATTGTTAACCCCACTCAACTCAAGATCACACTGGACAATATGGCAACTTTTGCCAATGAAGACACGACCATAGCTTACAGCGCCTACTTTCTTATTCCGGGGGTGGGTCACGGTTTGCGGGTTAACGGTTTGGCGCATATTAAATCAGAGTCTAACTCTCATCTAACACTGGATATTAGCGCGGCCTATTTTCAATGTTCACGGGCCAGTGTACGCGCTAACCTTTGGCAAAAAAACCTTGATCAGCCATTATTAAACAAACAGAAATTTACCGAAAATTCCTCCAACACACTCACTGAAGCCGGCATTCGTTTTTTATCCATGACTTCTTTTTTGTTAATGTTTACCAAGAATAAACAATGCCAAACTGAAATATCGCCCAGAGGCGATGATGGTCAGATTGCCATTCCCTTAGATGACAAAACCCTATTAATTGCTGAGCGCCCGGGCAATAAAGTGGCCATTAGCCTGCGTAATATTATTAACCAGCCCAGCCTAATACTCAGCTTTATACTGCCGGGTTGTTATAAAGTATTACAAATAACCGGTGAAGCCTGCATAACAAAAGATGAAGCGCTGCTTGAGCCCCTGTCAATAAAAGGCAAAGCGCCAAAGCTGGGGATTTTGGTAACCATTAGCGAGCAAAAAATTATGCATATACAGGGATTAAGGGACGTAAAGCTATGGGATGAGCATCACCATATCGATAGCAAGAGCCTTACAGCCTTCCCTAAAATAATGGCAGAACATATGAATGGCAGGGGCTTATTAGGCAAAGCCAGTGCGCCAATTGTTAAAGCCATAGTGAACCACGACTTAAAAAATCTTTATTAGCCGGTAGAGGCAGTGTTATAGCCACCTGGGTGGCCATAACACTACTTCATTTCAAATTTTTTAAACCTTGTTATTGCCCCACATACTCACTGCTCATGGGAAATTCAAAATAGCCGGCCACCGGGTAATGGTCCGATAAATCCCAGCTACCCCAATGATCCGCTGTAATGCTACGCGGCGTCAGCAAGGTATTGGTAGATTCAAACGGCACTAAATGTTCATTGCTATATAAAACATAATCCAAGTATTCACTATACTGGGCATCGGCGTAAATATTCACCAAACCCGCATAAGAGAACTCAAACTCACCCATAGCCCGTGGCTCGGTGGCGTTTAACAGCGTTAAAAAGTCCTGATGTTCGGCGGGAAAATTCACTTTATCCACGTTAAAGTCTCCGGCCATGATCACGGCTTCATGGGCTGGAATATTTTTACTGTCTACAAAACTTTTAAACTGCGCCAGTTGGTCAAAACGAACGGCGATGTCTTCAGGCGTAGTATAGGCGTGGGTATGGGTGCCAAAAATATGGAAGTTATTACTGCCCTTAGTGATCTGCGCGTAGTTAATGCCCTTTCCTGCCAGGCAACCATCACTGCGGCACGCATCATAAACCACGTCGTCATGAGCTTTCATGGGCCAACGACTGGCGATAAACGAGCCACCGGTTAACAGCTTGCCAAATTTCCAAGGGATATCACTTTGGTACGGGTACTCGGCTTTTAAAGCATCACGAAAACGTGCGGTTAGATATGGGTCAAATACCTCTTCAAACACCACCACGTCATAACCCTTGGAAAATTGCACTATGGTATCTAAACGATTGGCGGTATTTTTGGCTTCAATGCCTGGCAACAACGCCCAGGTATTGTAATTCAATACACTTAGCTGATTACTGTATTGGGGGACCTGAGCTGTTTTGAATGAGTCATGAATAACATAACGAATGTCGTCGCCGGCGGCGCGGGCATATTCGGAACGAAAGGCCAGTGTGCGCTGTGCTCCTAAGTCAATGTTGTGAATATCACGATCGTAATGCCAGGGATCCTGTTGCGCCGACAACCACATCTTACTAAAAGTCATAGTGCCCTTTAGTTTTTGGGTAAGCGCTAGAGTTTGCGACTGGGTTTGCACACGGGTGGTGAAAATATATTCCTTGCCCCACTTAATGCCCTGATCACGGTTAAAGCGCAGAAACTTCACAGTGGCCAATGGTGCCACTTCAGTTTCCAATTGTTGCCACTGGTCGCCATGCACAATATTTTTGTGCCCACTTTGTACGGTATCTATTGTTAGGGTTTCCATAGTGTTATTGGTTAGGTAAACATAACTTTCAGCAAAGCTGAGCGGACTCAGCAACAGCAAAAGATAGAGAGTGTAACGTTTTAAAAGCATAAGAATGCCTCCTGATTTTTATTATTAGTATGGTGAGAGATTGTTACAAATTGGCTTATACCAAATTGACCGCCAACCTTAAATTTAATTACCCACTAAAAACAGGACGCGCAAGACACATACACTCTCTTTTAGAGACACTCATTAGACAATGAACTTATTAAAACAACACTGAATACGCTTTTTAACACAATCACACTCGCTACCGGTACACTAGTTCAAATATCGAGTTTGATTGACTACATCCCAGTCATAGTCACGGCTAAATTTATTCCCTGTTTTTACAAAAATCTCATACACATCTAGTCTGCCATCGGCCATTTTTTCAACCGCCAATTTAACCGTTTTCCCTTCATATTTTCGAAGTTCTTGTAAGGATATGCCACTTAGACTTTCACCATTAACCCAGTACTGCCCTTGAGCAAATACCATTTTTCCTTGTGTTATGGTCCGTTCTTCAGCAGATGCTAGCGAACACAAAAATGATGTGGCCAGTAGCGAGAGTGTTATTAGTTTCATTGTTGAACCTTTGTTACTTGTTATTAATATGAGCCAAAATGCATCATGACTATTAAAGGTGAACTAGATGACAATTAGATTAAATTTCAAGGATTTCTTCGCTAAAAATGTCTGCCACAACCCAATACAATTACAAGCTGCCAACAGCATCTTAATTTGGGGCACATCTAGTTAGGTATAAGCGGTAACGTTAAACACGAACGTTAAGAGTGCGGGTTGGATAGTTGAACTAAATAACGTTCATAGATTTTTTCATAGGTACCATTATCCTTAATGGTTTTAAGAGCCACATTAAACTGCTGGCATATTTTTTCATCCTGAAAACCCATACGCGAATATATAGCGGGCAGTAAGTCATGAAACTTAAAATCTTGGGCGGTGACGGTTAGCGGGGTTACATCTTTTAAGCTCAGTAAAAATATAAACATATCCCCCACACTCACATCCGCTTTATTACTGATCAATATTTTGGCCTGCATGCTCGGGCGTGGCACTTCATGGTAGGTGCCATTTTGTGTATATTTTTTAAACGTCTCACCAAAAAAATCACTGGCCCCTTGGAACGTTATTATATGTTTACCTTCTAGATCGGCTAGTGAATTGATAAGCAACTGATCACTGCGTTTAGAGACGATAATATCGCGAAAGCGAAATACCGGATCTGAACGACACGCGTTCAACTCAACTGAATCAAATAGGTTGGCTACTGCATCAATATTTTTTTTAGAAAACTCATGCCACAGGCGCTTATTTGAGTAACCAAAGTGATATTTAGGCTCTAGACCGGGTATTTCATTAAAAATGGCATTCACTAAATCGGTAAAGATGCCGGTTTCGCCCTTTTCGATAAAATAAGGTTCAAAATTGCCCATGCCTACGGTGACCGGTTGCGCCATCACCCAAGAGCCAGACAAGGCTAAACACACCAAAGCTGCCCGCATAGTGCAAATAAAAGATGTGACTAGGGTGCATGTGTACTGCATCTGTGGCCTTGAAGTGGTTAATACTTTTGAGTATAGACTAGACCACTCAGTTATGGCGGCCACTCAAAAATAACCAGACGGACACAGTATGCTAGACGCTGGAGTCCACTAAAAACAGCCAATCTGCTGGGGTTTTCCGAAGTTGCCTTTAATTATTTTTAAATTTTCGGCACTGAGAAGGGTTAATTAGTTAAACGGCTTTATCTACTGCCAAGTTCAACTTAAAAGTGAATGTAGCTATTACTTACAGTGGTTAATACCATTGGGGTTACGAGGTGTCGGAGAGGGAGTTTTCAGGCAAACACACTGGACTGAGATGCCCTTTATAGATGCAGATGAAACGCGTTTATTGCAATAGCAGGCAGTACATTGCCTGCTATTGCCGTTCTTGAACTAAAAGGCTAAGCCACTACCGCCGCCAATTTTTCGATGATAACCGCGCGGGCTTCATCGGCAATTTCTTTCACTAGCTCTTCACAGCTAGGCACGCTCTTAACCAAGCCGCCACTCATTCCAAAAGTAACCATGCCGGCATTAATATCACCTGTGGTCCAGGCTATGTCTTGATTTTTACCCGACACATACTGGTGGATATCGGCAAACTCTCCGCCCTCTTTTTCAATTTCCTGCACTTTAAGCGCAATATCATTTTTAAATACTCGAGCTGTATTTTTAAATTTACGGAAGATCAAAGTGGAATCGGTTTCCGTCATATTAACTATGGCTTGCTTAACATTGTCGTGCACCGGCGCTTCTTGTGTCGCTACAAAGCGTGTACCCATATTGATGCCATCGGCGCCTAATGCCAGAGCGGCTGCTAAACCACGACCATCGGCAATGCCGCCAGATGCCAAAATAGGAATACTTAACTTATCCGCCGCAGCAGGAATTAAAATCAGCCCTGGAATATCTTCTTCACCTGGGTGACCGGCACATTCAAAACCATCGATACTCACCGCAGCTACACCTAATTTTTCAGCCTTTAAAGCATGACGCACCGTCACACACTTATGGATCACTTTAATGCCGTGGGCGTTAAACTTCTCCATAAACGGCTCTGGGCTGCGCCCGGCTGTCTCAACAATCTTAACGCCGCTGTCACAGATCGCATCTACGTAATCATCGTAATTAATCTGGGTTGCCACCACACCTACGGTGAGGTTTACCGCAAAAGGCTTGTCGGTAAGGGACTGGCACTTTTCTATTTCGGCCTTTAACAACTCAAGAGTGGGTAAGGTTAAGGCGGTCATAATGCCCAGACCACCCGCATTAGATACCGCAGCCGCCAGCTCGGCGGTGCCCACGCGCATCATACCACCACATACAATCGGGTATTTAATGCCTAATAACTCTGTTAACCGTGTTTTCATGATTTTCTCCTAGAATTTGTTTACCGCAGGTTTGCCAGCAACACCGTATTAAGTGCCTTAGGCACTATGGTTTTATATGTTTATTATGTGCAACTACTGGGTGTTACGGAATGACCGGGATTCACATAATATTTGATACTTTATAACAGTCGCCGCCGATTTTATGGCATATTATAGTGCCGATGGCAGTAGTATACGTGCTCGAGAACCAGGAGGGAGTAAGAAAAACCATGGCAACAACCGATAAAAAAGCCCTATCCTTCAATGTTTCATTCATTAACATGGCCATATCCAAGGTTCCTTTAGAGCCCGAGGTAATTGATACCTTGTTATACGAGTGTCGCATTCCAAAACACCTATTACAGGTGCCAGACGCTAGAGTGCCCTTAGTGCAACTGGCCAGACTAACCAGCCGATTGATAATGGCCTCGGGTGATGAATTACTGGGGAATGGCAAGGAGCCCTTACCACTGGGCAGCCTATCTTTACTGATTCACTGGCTGGTGGCGGCCAAAAACATCGAACAGGTACTTGAACGCTTAGTGCGCTTTTATCACATAGTGGGCAAGGGAGCGGTCATTCATACACAAGTTAAAGGGGAACAGGTGAGCCTGTTACTTGAGCCGTCCTACAACATCAACCGATATATGGCAGAAAATATTTTCTTCATGGTGCACCGAATTCTCAGTTGGTTAAGCCGGGAAATCATTGCCATTCAGCATATTGAGTTTAATTACAGCAAACCAAATCATGCACAAGACTACCGGGCTATCTATTACGGTGCCCCCATCTCCTTTAACGGTGACGGCGCCAGCATGAGTTTACCCAGATCACTGCTGCAAAAACCGGTCAGGCAAGACCATGCCAGCCTAGAAACCTTACTTAAAGACCCCTTTTTTGAATTGTATTTACTTGAATTTAACACCGACAGCTGGGCGTCGAAGGTGGCAAACGAAATTAACGATAAACTCGAAGCCCTACCAACGCTGCCACAACTTGCCAACACAATGAAGGTTAAACCCTACACCCTGCAGCGCCGCTTGAATAATGAAGGCACAAGTTACCTGACCATCAAAAATCACCTTAAACGGGATTCTGCCATTGAATTATTAATCAACACCGAACTGACCATTGAAGAGATCAGTGTAAAACTGGGGTTTTCAGAAACCAGCCCGTTCACTCGAACGTTTAAACAGTGGACCGGAGTACCGCCCAGCGCCTATCGCAAACATCAAAACGTGAACCATGCCATTGTATTAATTTGATCATATAACATACAATTAAGTTTTTAAAACCTTGGGGTCTAAATGAGCTCTTTTTTAAGACTTAACTGCATATTAATTAGTACCTTATTATCTGCCTGTGGCTCAAGCAGCGACACAACTGAGAACTCACCTGCTAGCGGGGAATTTGAAATTGCAGGAGAATTCAAAGAAGGACATAACATCACTGTCACTCCTGCGTTCTCAGATGATGATGGCCTTTCCAGCTCTAGCTACCTTTATACCTGGTATACCGACAACACGGCTATAGAAGGCAATTCCAGTAACAGCATTACGTTTAGCGAAGAGCAAATAGGTAAAAGTATTCGGGTTGAAGCTGCATTTAATGATGATCGCGGCCACTTAGAATTAATCGCCAGTGAATCTTATACAGTGACTATGCTGGATAACCGAGAGGCCAGCGGCAGCCTTAATTTAAGTGGTGATTTCATTGAGGAAAGCACCGTTACGGTCAGCCCGAATATAACCGATAGCGATGGTCTTACTAGCGCCAGCTACCTTTATACCTGGTATGCAGACAACACGGCCATAGAGGGCAATACCAGCAACAGTATTACGTTCAGCGAAGAGCAAATAGGTAAAAGTATTCGTGTTGAAGCTGCGTTTAATGATGATCGCGGCCATTCAGAAACCGTTAGCAGTGACGACAATATCGTTATAATGATTGCAAACCGTACCGCCACTGCCGGCTTCGACTTCACCGGCAACTTTGAAGAACAGCAAACACTTACCGTGACCCCAAACATTACCGATGTAGATGGTATAGAAAACATTAACCTAGTTTATCAATGGTATGCCGATGATCTATTACTGCTAAGTGTCACATCAAATGACATTTCATTTACGCCAGCTGACAACGGCAAAGAAATTTATTTTATTTTAAGTTTTAACGATGATCGCGGCCACGCCGAAAGCATTACCAGTGACCCTTACACGGTTACCAACAAAGAAGAAATGCTGACCTTTACTACAGATGCCCTTAACGCTACTTATGGATTGGTGATTGGCTCTTCAGCCGATACTGGAGACAGCTGGATTTGGCGTGATGTTTTAGATCGTGTGGGCATGGATGAAGTAGCCGACCCCTATACCGAAGTTTACTACCCAGATGCCGCCACCGATAACAAAGGCAATATTGTAGTGGTCATGCAAAGTGAATATTACCCAGGTTTTGGTGGCGAATACGATGTGGTGTATACACACTCTACCGATAATGGCGCCACCTTCTCTGAAATTAATCTTATCAATGCTTATGACACTGGTGAAACGCGAGGGGACGAAGAAGCTCACATCGATACAGATGGCCTAGGCAACTGGGTTGCCATTTGGGGCAGCTATGAAGATACTATTTCTGAAAGCCTCACCGGTTTAGGCACCGATGCAGACATTGTTTATTCTGTTTCTACCGATAACGGCGCCAGCTTTAGCAGCCCTAAACTGTTAAACGCATCAGGGCTCACGGACAATGCCAGAGACCGCATGCCAGACATTGCTGTGCAAAAAAATATATGGACAGCGGTCTGGTCAAGCGGCAATGATCTAAGCGGTGGAGGCGGCACAGATGAAGACATTGTTTACAGGTATTCAGAAGACCAAGGAGTAACCTGGAGCAACTCGGCTTACATAAATAGCTGGGCCACCACAGACAGTAAAACAGATTACTTCCCACAAATATCCATGAACAGCAGCGGTTTTGCTGTGACTATTTGGTCGGGATATAACAATGGAGCTAGCCTGGATATATACGCCGCCACGTCCACCGATTTTGGTAAAACCTGGAACACACCAAAGTTAATTAACCAATACGTAACCTCTAGCAATACCAACAGCCAGGATTATCCAAACCATGTTGAGGTCAGCGAAGATAATATAACCATTATTTCCTGGGAAGGCGGTAACCCCAACCACGGCAGTGACGATGACGTTTATTTTAGTGTCAGCACCGATATGGGTGAAAATTGGAGCACGGAAATTGCTATGAACCCTAATGCTGATACCGATACAGAAGATCACCAAGGCCTAAGTATTCAGCAAACCAAAAATGGAAGCTGGATCGCAATATATAATGACTACAGCAATGACATTACTTACATGCGTAAAAGTGACGACCTAACAACTTGGTCTGATCCGCTACAAGTAAAAACAGGCGCTTACGAAAGTTCAACGTTATTGCTTCATTAAACACAGCGTTAACCATTATAGATTGCATTAAAGGCAGCATTTTTATGTTGCCTTTTCATGTCAGCGACCCGTGCTTTTTTATTCTCAGGGAAGAGACCGCAGCCGTTAAAAAAATTCTCACTTATCATTAGTTCATACAATCAGCTGCCCATATGAACTTTTATACTGCCCGCTCGATTTGGTTATTGCCTGCCAAGAAGTTCGGTTAGCCCTGATCCGTCTAGCCATAGCCTTACCGGACAATTCATGATTTTAATGCCCGCCAAAGACAACCGTTAGATTAGGACCCTGAAAAATGCGCTTTAGCGTAAAAAATAATGAGAATAAAAATGAAAAGATTATTAATGTTAGGCCTGTTAGTTCTTACCTGCCTTTCACCACAAGTGCAATGCCTAGATATAATGCCTAGCCAACTGGCTGATTTACAAGAGTTAAATAACTCTCAACTCAATGAACTTTATGATTATGGCAGCGCCTATGAAATTCCAAGCGCTAATCGCCCAGGTTTTCAGCATTTATTAACTGGCCTGCCTTTGCCTGTACCTGGCTACAAAGGCCCTTCTGATTTATTAAGTTTTTTCTGGGGCGGAAAAATATTTTTCACCGATCAGGTGGGAAACATTACGCTTACCAATCAAGTATTTCCGAACACACCATTTAACTTCAATGATATTAGTGCACAGGTAAGCATCAACAACAATAGTTATACTAATGACGGCGAGCCGGTTATTTTTTTGGACTATAACAAATCCAATATTGCCATTGCCCGAATTGTACGTGACGAAATGCGCTTGATTGCACCAAGCCTATACTTGGGACGCGCCTATTTAAAGAACGGTTTTGTGAAACGTATTATTACAGGCGAAGCGTTTGACTTTGTACTTTGGTTTGCCTTGCAAGAAATTTAGCAGTTGGGCTATTGCTGGCATTGCCCTAGTGTGAGCCAGCTATCTAGGGATTGCTCTTGCCTTGTACGTTGAAGTATAAGGCAATGTATGACTCACCTCGTTTTTTTAATGTTACGAATATTTAATTTTTTGGCATGTACTTAAAGACTGATAGAATGGATCGAATTTAACTTCAAAGTACACCACTAATGACTAGGAAGGTCAGCGAGGGTCTGCTCATACATTGAGCGCTTAGGCACCTCCCCCGAATGCATCATTTAAATTACATATTTTTCATTTCGGTGTGCAACGTTCGTTGCACTTCTGGTTGCGTTTTCATGCGAGCAATGAAACCCTTTAAGTGAACAAATTCATTCACACTCACCTGCAATAACCGCAACCAATTCAACAGGGAAAACAAATAATAGTCGGGGGCGTAAGCGGACTGCCCGGCGCAATAATCTTGTGTCGAAAATAACTGATTAAATTCCCCTAAAAAAACGTTCACTTTCTCAAGCGCCAATGTTTTTAATTCTTTAGGTAATGCTTTTGATATGGGTTTAGGAAAAAATGCGCGGGAGAATACAGGGTGCACTGAACTGGATAAGAAAAACAGGCTTTGTAATGCCTGCTGACGCGCAGGTGATGATATTTCCGGAAGCAATTGCGCAGCAGGAAACTGTTCCGACAGATGCAACAGAATGGCACCTGCTTGGGTTAGAGTGTGCTCTGCGTGTTGCAGCACAGGTACTTGTCCTTGAGGGTTCAATGCTAAAAAGTCCTCACTTTGTTGTTCACCCTTTTGCAGGTTGATCTTGTGTAAGGTAAAGGGCTCACCAATTTTTTCCAAGGCAGCGTGGATGGCAAACGAGCAAGCAAAGGGCTGATAGTAAAGAGTAAACATATTTAAGGCCTATCTAAAGTGTGGGCGGACAGTGTAAGATGCCTCGTTAAATGAAAACAGTTCATTGTTTTAATGTAAACGATGAAATAGATTGATAGGTTAAATTATGGATGCGCTGATTAAAAGGCTGGAAATACGTCATTTCAGGCTAGTGAAAGCCATAGCCCATGCGGGTAGTCTGTCTGGGGCCGCTAAAGAGTTACACCTGTCCCAGTCGGCCCTTAGCCATCAGCTGAAGGTGCTGGAAGAGAGTGTGCAAGACGCCCTTTTTCTGCGCCATGGTAAGAAGATGGTCATAAGGGAGCCGGGTCGCCGAGTATTACAAGCAGCGCAGTGTATATTGGGTGAGCTGGCTTCCATGAGCCAGGACCTTGCCAATATTAGACAAGGTGACAGCGCACAAATATGCATGGCCACTGAGTGTTATACCTCTTTTCACTGGCTTCCTAGAGTGATTCCTGCCTTTAAGCAAAAATACCCAGGGGTACAAATTAAGCTACAGCCGGACATTTCCAAGCAATTAACATCTGAGCTAGAGGCTGGGGATTTGGATATTGCCATTCGCATGACGCCAGCCAATAATAAATTTCAAAACCATACATTGTTTAGCGATGATTTAGTGGTGGCCATGGCACCTAACCATGAGCTGGCCCAGCAAGCTACCATTTCCACAGATGAATTAGCAAAACACTCACTATTACTTTACAGAAACGGTAAAGAGCGTTTACTGAGAGCGCTGTTTAGCGATGCACAAATGGCAAATGTAGATGCTACCGAGATGCCGTTAACGGAAGGTATTTTAGAGTGGTGCAGTGCAGGCTTAGGTGTCACTGTCATAGCCCGTTGGGCGGCTCAGCGTTGGCTGGATAACAATGAGATAGTTATTCGGCCACTGGATGTTGAATGGGTTAGTAGAACCTGGACGGCCGTTACTTTAAAACAGGATTTACCCACTTATATTCAAGACTTTATAACCTTGCTTCAGCAAAACCCGCCCAATAAATAAGCTTTTCACACAACTAGAAGTTGTCGGTGGTTGAAGAAAAAGGTATTTACCTAGGCTTGCATTGTGCGCCTAGGTAAAAGGCAATGCATGACTTGCCTCCCTTTTTCAACGAATTACGCCCATAATTTTCTTATATTACATTTGCCTAGTTTAAATAATTGTTTTTACTTTTTTGTCATTCATTTGCAACCTGGTGAGGTGATTTCATAGGCTAAGCTCCTACCAGAACAGCCCAAATTATTCTCGCAAGCTTATTCGTCATCGCTACAATGGCAGTCGCCTTAGATTTACGAATAAATAATTCCTTACTGCAACCAGACCTATACCTGGGACGCGCCTATTTAAAAAACGGTTTTATGAAACGACTCATTACAGGCGAAGAATTTGGCTTTGTACTTTGGCTTGCCTTGCAAGAAATTTAATAGTTGGGTCATTGCTGGTATTGCCCTAGTGTGAGCCAGCAATTAAAAACATTTACGGATTGCTCTTTCCTTTTACGCTGAGAAAAATCAATATATGACTCACCTCGTTTTTTCAATAATGCCTAACAAACTCCCACACAGAATTAACTTGCTAAAAAGTCGACCATATCACAGCCAATACCATTTCAGGTTAAAGGCTGATGTCGGCGTTTAATAAGCCTGTCTATTCTCCAATCTCTGTCACATGGTTGTCACATACCGACAGGCAAGGAAGTTTACATTTACTTAAATAAAGGAAGATACTCCCCATGAAAAAAATCATTTTTACTGCTGCGTTATTGTCTGCCGCCAGTGGCTACGGTCACGCCGCCAATACTCAATATAATGGTTTATATGACCTAAACTGTGATTCCCTTACTATGCAGTTTTCTGTGGGCCTGGGTGGCGCCACTACCACCCAAACCGACAACGCAATCCTGCTAGATTCCGATGGTGCCAATTTTGTGGTGGAGATCCCCATGGATTGTGAAAACCCTGAGTCGGTAGCGGTGGATACTCAACAGCTAAGAGCCGATACCGTAGCTGCTTGCCATGCTTTCGAGGAAAACGATTCAGACCCCTGGGTCACCGAAAATCTTCCCTGTGAAGCCATTGCTTCTGCGGCCACCTGGATGTGGAGCGGTATCGCCACGTCGGTGGAACCCATACTGTTTAAATCTATCGACATGAGCGTGCGCCGTTCCGGAAACTGGTTATGGCGTGTACTGGGCTTTGATGCAGTGGATTACATAGCGGTCACCAGCCAGGATCAAGTGGTGGTGAACGATAATATGCTCATAGATAACAACGGTAAGTGGGGGTTAGTGGAGTTGTCAGGTTTGCCTATTCCGCTGAGCGGCGAGTTTGAAGGGGTGCAACTTACCGGCTGCGCACTGACACAAGTCATCACCGCCACAGGGGATGTGGACGTAGTGGAAGCGGGCAATATCACCACTGCGAATACAATGGTAGATCAGGATGCCACCTGCACCGCAAATTATGAAGATCAAACCCTGGCCATCAACGTGAGTGCCAAGATTAGCTCTGTGTCCAATGGAGCTAGCCAGTAAGAAAATATTAGGGTCAAGCAAATGCTTGGCCCTATTTAACTGCATATTTAACTGGCCAGCTCCAAGCGGTTTTGCAATCCATCCACCACAAAACCCATCAATTCATCCAAACGACCACCATCCAAATAACCGGGTGCTCTCATGAGTATTTCCACGCCATTTTCGTGTCCTGTTAGGGTGACAAACAAGGCTGTGGTATCAAATTCAGGGGGTATAAAAAATATACTGTCGGCCATAAAACCGGCTCCGCTGAATTCAGACAAGGACAACAAACCCAAATTAGAAATGATGCCCGTGGTGCGAAAGCGAACTTCTGACCGTCTTTTATTGGCGAGTCTTGTGTTGCTGCTTTTCATCACCCATAAAGGCACCCAATTTAACAATTGAAATGGAAAGAAACGGAAAAAACGCGGAATTTCCGCTTCTTTTTTAAGCAGTATTTGTTGTCTAATATCGCTATTCCAATCCTCTATTGTGGTCTGTGCAGACACATCCAGCACTATGCCGCCGGTAAGGTTCGCGGTGGAATGTAAATTTTCCTTACGACCACGCATATCTACCGGCAATTGAAAACGTACAGTGTTGGCACCGTTAGCGCGGGTATACTTGGCTATTTCCAGCGCTACTCTGGCCAATAATGATTTATGGCGACCAGTGATGGTTCTGCGAATCCAGCGGCCCGACTCACCTTGAGTGTCTGTTACCTGAGTTCCCGTGGGAGGCAATACATCACAGCTTAAATTATTGGCTTTTTCCTGGCTGCTGACTAAGCCAGCAAGTTCAACATCGTTGAGGCGGTTGTTTTCACCCAGGGGAGTATCTCCGTTAAGTATACGAAAAACATCATTAACAAAGTGTTGAGTACCTCGGCCGTCCATCACACCGTGATGGGTTCTAAAGATTAAAAAATATTTACCGCCGTCTCGTGTCACTAATACCGCATCTGTGGTGGGGCCGGTGCGGGGCAATAGAGCACGCATTAAAAAATAACCACCCGCATCACAAGACCCTTGCCAGCCCTCGGCATCTACTATGCGTAATCGAACGGTTTTGCCACTGTCTACCCAGCGACTCAATCCCAGGTGACCTTTCAATATTAGCCGGCTGCCGGGATTGGCTTGTGACGCCGCCGTGATGGCGGCGGATAGCTCTTGAATATCCACATCCCCATGGCCTTCGATAACAATCTGATTCATACAGGGAGTATGGGCATTTTCCCCTTGGGTATCACAACTGACGTAATAACGCTCCACTGTAGATAAGCTTCTTTGATAATCCATTTAGCTGGGCTCCGTATTTAAAAGTGTATGATTGGCTTGTTTTGCGTCTGCCCAGCCGGCTTCCCAACTGGAATATAAAACCTCATCGGAATATGGGTTACGAGTATTTTTTCTGCCCTGGTTGCCTTTTTCAAAACCCAGCGCATAGGCTTCTTCCACGGTATCTTTTAAACCTTCTTGCGGGTTAAACCTGCGTTTAAGTCGCTTTACTTTCACCTGCAACCCATCCAATACAAGAAAGCTGCAGGGCACTAAAATTAAACTGATGACAGTGGCGAACAACACGCCAAACGCCAAAGACACCGCCATGGGAATGAGGAACTGCGCCTGTATGCTGCTTTCCATGATCAAGGGCACCAGCCCCATGAAGGTGGTTAACGAGGTTAATAATATGGGCCTGAAGCGATTTTTACCGGCCTCACAAACCGCTTGATAAATGTCCATGCCCTTTTGCCGTCGGGTATTGATGAAATCCAGCAACACCAGGTTGTCGTTCACCACCACACCGCTCACCGCCACCATGCCCACAAAAGACCACAAGGTTAAATCCAGCCCTAACATCATGTGGCCAATCAAGGAACCCACTAATCCAAATGGAATGGCGAACAGCACTAACAGCGGCTGACTATAGGATGAAAACAAGATGGCCATCATTAAATACATGGCCAGAATCGCAACTAGGTAACTCCTCGAGAGCACCTCTAAAAACATGCCGATGCTTTTTTGCTGGCCACCAGTGCTCCAGCTAACACTCGAATGCCCGCGAATCAAATCATCCAAATATTCACGGGTGAGATCCTGCTGCACTCGGGCCACAGAGTTAACCTCCGCATTAACAAACGCACTCACGGTAATCACCCGTTTGCGGTCATAACGGCGGATGGTGCTCTTGGATTGGTAGTATTCGATGTCCACCAATGAAGACAGGCTCACATGTTTTTTGCCCGGCACTTCTATGGGCAAATTTTCCAGATACCACAAAGACGCTTGTTCGCTTTCAGGCAGCCCCAACCAAATATTCACCTCATCATCCTGAGTTTGAATGGACTGTACTATCTTGCCTTCGAAACCCAGGTTCACCTGAGCGATCACCTGATCCAGGGAAATATCCAGCGCCTTACTGCCAGGTTTTAACACTAATCTGGCCTGCTGTTTACCTTCGAACATGGAGTCCTTAATGTCGTGTATGCCTTCATAACTGGCCAGTTTTAGTTTTAGTTCTTCGGCCAGTTGTTCCAGCAGCACCAGGTCATGGCCTGAAAATTCGATATTAATATCCGCCTTGGCGGGATTCAGGCTGGCATTAAAATTAACCTCTCTGGCGCCGTCGATGGGTCCGGTGAGTCTGCGCCAGCGATTGATAATCTGCTGGCCACTTATCTGGCGTCCTTCATCGCTGTTCAGAGCCAGGGTGATAGTGGCCAAGTGATCCAGATCTTGTTCAACCTCCAAGTTGGATATTTTATTTTTTGGCCCAATCACGGAATAAATATGTTCGATGGAAGATTGCTGACCGGAATCAGACTGCGTCTTCATTGTCTGTGCGGCCTGCCTCAGTTTATCCACCGCCTTCTGAGTAGTTTCCCTTGGCGTACCCTCAGGGAAGATGACCTGAACCACCACCACGTCTCCTTCGATGGCAGAAAACAACGAGGTCTTTAACCAACCACCAAACAACACCACCATAAACAGCACAAAAACCATGCTAAACAAAACGATAACCAAGCCACTCTTCTTAAGGGATTTAAGCAACAACGGCTGATACACAGTATCTATAAACCACTGCAACCAGTGGCTAAAGGCAGCCTGAAGTTTTGTGAGCGGGTTGGCTTTGACCTGTGCCTTTGGTGCCTTCCTGGATAAGTGAGCAGGTAAAATAAACAACGACTCGAACAAGGAAAACAACAGGGTGCTGATCACCACTATGGGAATGGCCATCATAAGCTTGCCTTCTGGGCCGGGCAAAAACAGCAAGGGTAAAAATGCCACTATGCTAGTGGCGATGGCAAACAGTACGGGTTTATAAACCTCATAGACCCCGGCCAATGAACCCTGGGTACCCGTGATGCCCCTCTGATGCTGGCCATGAATGGACTCCCCCACCACCACGGCATCATCCACCACTATGCCCAGTACTAAAATGAAGGCAAACAACGAGATAATGTTAATAGACACATCGAATACCGGCAGCATCATGAGGCTGCCAAAAAATGAGATGGGAATGCCCAGGCTTACCCAAAAAGACAGATGAAAATTCATGAACAACAATAAAACTATAAACAGTAAAAACAAGCCGCCTAAGGCGTTGGTTAACAACAGATTGATTCTGCTGGAGAAGTGTTTGGAATCATCCTGCCACACGGTTAAGGCCAGGCCATCGGGTAAAGTTTTTTTCTGCACATAAGCGCTTAATACTTTGGCTATGGTCATAATATTTTGACTGCCCACCCGATAGATATCCATGGACAAGGCAGGAAACTGGTCGAAGTTGGCCTGGGTAGTATTGTCTACTCGGTTATCCCAGATGTGGGCAATATTCCCCAGAGAAACGTCGGCACCCAGCTTGTTTGAGTAAATCGTCATGCTTTCATAGGCGGCTACGGTTTCGGGATTATCACCGGCTACAATTAATACTTCACCGGTAGGAGACTTCAGCGTGCCGCCCGCCAAGGTGGCAGACTGCCGATTGATGATGTCCCCCACCTCTTGAAAATTAACCTGGTATTTTTTAAGGTTAAAAGAGGGGATCTCAATTCTTATTTCCGAGTCTTTAACATCTTCCAAATCTATGACGGTTATTTTTTTACTGTCCAACAACTCTAGGCGAATCTGTCTGGCGGTCTTGGTGAGGGTCTCAAAATCTACATTGCCACTTAAGATGAGTTTGGCCACTCTGTTGCGCACGCTTAGCTCTTTTATTTGTGGCGGTTGCGCTTCTTTTGGCAAGATACTCTTGCTTTGCAAGCGACTCTTTACCTCATCCATAATGGCCAAAATATCGAAGCCTTCTTCCACATCCAGGGTAATAGAACACAATCCCTGGTGAGCGATGCTAAGCAGATCCAGGGTGCCCTGAATATCGTAGATACGATCTTCAATAGGTTTACAAACATTCATCTCTACCGTATCTACCGTGGCCCCAGGCAGCAGGGTTTGAATACTAATACGCTGCAACGACACATTGGGAATGAGTTCCTTGCGGGTATCCATCACCGCCATGAGCCCCAGAATAAAAATACTCAGCATCAGCAGGTTGGCTGCCACCGGATTATGGGCAAACCAATGAATGCAGGCCTTCACAAATTTTCTCCGGCCAACAGGGCTGGGGTTGTATCTGTGCTGACGGGATGAATGACCAAGCCTTCCACTAATTTGTGAAAAACACTGGCTACAATTTTGTCACCCTGTTTGATGCCAGCATGTATGTAGACACTGTCTTTGTCTTTATAAAGAATGCCAACCGAGTGCTTAAGCGCCTTATTGTTTTTGGTTATTTTCCAAACCTTGTTGCCTGGTCTCATCACAGCTCTCGGCATGACCACGACACCCTTTAACGGTGGGCTTTGAATCACCGCCTCCACAAACGAACCGGGTAACAATATCTGGGACTGGGATTGCAGGGGAACCTCGGCAATCACGTACACCAGTTGGTTGTTGTCGCGCTCACCCTCCAGACGAGTGATGTGACCGTGCCAAACTGCGGAGCCGGACTGCCCGGTAGTAATGGATACACGAGGAAAATGTGGCGGTCCTACAAATTCGCCGGGGCGAGTATCTTGCAGGGTTAATAACTGCACCTGATCATCATTGAGCGGTAGCCTTACTTCGCCGCGCGCAACACCATAAACAGTACTTAGCTGTTGACTGGCTTGTATGTGCTGCCCTGCGCTGACGTTCACCTCAATTATTTTTCCATCCATAGGTGCCCTGATGACGGCATTACTCAGTCTTAGCTTGGCGTAATCCACCGCGGCCCGGGCCGCCTCTACCCGACTCTTGGCAGACTTTAGTTGAGGAATATAGCGAGCATAAGGTGAAGAATTTTTACCTGCACCCCTCTTGGCGACTCTAGCCTTGGCCTGGGTTTCCAGCAGGGTTAACGACACGCTGTCCAGTTCCGCCTGTTTGATGGCCACATCCAGCAACAGGGGTTGGCGTTCCAGCTCCACTAAAGTTTCACCTTCAGTGATGAGGCCACCACGCACAAACCTTGGACTTACCCTAGTGACCAGACCTGACGTATCGCTGGTGACATAACGAATATCCGCAGCGGTCACCTGGCCATGACTGATGAGCGGAATGGAACGGGTTTGTAGGCTGGCCGCCATGAAAGGTATGGTGGTGATCTCTTGGGCCATGACAATTTTTTTAGGGACTGGCGCCTGACTCAGCAAGCCGTAAACCAATGCACCAAATAGCACAAACACTATGATTGGGTATTTATACTTATTCACTAAGGTCATTATTATTCACTTCTTGCAATAGATAATGTTGCCAATCAGACAAGCATTTTTGGGTGATGCTGCCATTATCGGCAATCCATGGGTGCAGTTTTAAACCCAGGCTTAATTGACCGTGCCACTCCATGATGCCGGTAGATACCGGGTAGTTTTTGGTGCCTATGCCACAGCTCACCCAAACTTGTTGCGGATCTTGCGGCGGATTATCATCATCTGGTAACGGCCACGCCCCCAAGAAGCTAAACGAACCGGCATAGAAATTTTTGGTACTCATGGACTTGTATAGGTATTTAATGCCTTTTTTTCCTATGTACTTGCCGATATGAGCCAGCTTCCAGGTCATCCAGTATTCTTTTGACTGTAACTTCTGTCTGATATTCTGCTGCAAACTGCGTGGCTTAATATTGTTTTCCACACACACATTTACCCCGGAAGAAAAATTGCCGGTATCCGTGTCTGTGCTCACCGCGCCCCTGAGATTCACAGGATAAAACCAGTAATAACTCTGGTTGGCCTCTAGTAAGTTTTTACTTATTGATTTATTAAGCGCCCACAGGGCGAAGGTGCTCAGTGCCACCTTGTTAAGCTTGGCATTACGCTTTATTCTGTTGGTGGTTTCCGTGTCAAAATAACAGGTACTGATGGCTGCCGAATTGTCATTACCAACCGGGTAGTTAAGTTTCCACTTGATATTTTTGGGGTGAATATCTTTATTGGGGTTCTTTTTTCTAAGCAGCTGAAAAAAACTCGGTTCGTCTCGATCACTGCCCTTGGGCAGTTCTTTACACGGGTAACCCTGTTCGCGCAGGATGCTGCTTACCCCGCCCACACCATCCATGGCTGCATGAGAGAAATGGTGCCATGACACAGACCCTGAGGATTTATCCATGGGCCCTATATTCATGGTATCGCTGATGCCCATGTCATTTCTTACTTCAAACCACATGGCAATATAATCACGTCGCTTCTTTACGATTTTTGTCAGCATCACTATAACCTCGCTATCTCGGGATAAAACAGCAGGCTCGAATCCAGCCCCCTGGTAGGGTCTGAATCATAAGAGGCAAGGTAGTGATTGCTTTTAAGGCGAGCCCCTTTTAATTCATTACAAAAATAATTTAACGGGTCTCTCTCATCCAATCCAAGGGAAATGGCTTCATATTGAGAATCTCGGTATGCCTGTTGTATGGCAGCCAATAACCCCAGAAAAACGTGGCCATCATTCGCCTCGCACAACAGGCTGTGTAACAGCACATAATTGGCTTTCTCACCTGATTTTGGCAGATAGATGCCACCCAATATTTTTTTACTTAAGTTGTTAATGTGCCGTAACAATTTCATGGTCCCTGCATATCCCATGAAGCGGGTCTGTTTGAATTCTTTTTGATCCCAGATTCCGCACATGCCTTGCAATGTTCCTTCTTCAAAAGATAAAAATATATTTTCTATCTTTATGTCTTTGTAATACGGATCGCGGCTGCCTATCTTTGCAAAGTTATAATGGGGATAGAATTGCTTGTTGGGAGCGTGTTTATCAAAGAAAGTTTGTATGATTCCCACATCGTCATTATTTGCCCGGCGAATGGTATTGCCAGCCGGTGATTTTATGTCTTTTTTTATATCAATGATGTGGGTAACGATTTTTCCGTATTTATAATAGGTTGGCAGAATCAAGCGGCCGCTGCTCACCGTACTGATAGAGGCATTGTTATCTTCCAATATGACGGTTTGCATCCAATCACTCTGCATTAGCTCACGATATTTTTTAAACAAGCGGTACAACGTTCGTCCGCCCTGGTAATCGCTGTGAATACGCAGATCATTGCCATAGCGCACCCAGTGTTTATTGCCATTTATATATACCAGACGCTTTCCTATGCTAAACACGGCTGCCAATTTACTGTGGTGGTTATCTTCCATCACCCAGACTTCGGGTAGATTGGTACTTACCATAGTAGCATGAAAATAATTGGGCTCACGCTCAAAATTAAGGTGAATCTTGCCTTCCTGATGGGTATGTTTTAGCAGTTCAAGCAACAGGCTTGAGTCTTCATTGGTGGCCTTACGAATGTTAAACTGAGGCTGCATTTTTATCTGTCTCCTGGCGTACAGCGCTTAAGCATTCGATTTCAGAATATAACTCTGCATCCCACATAATTAAGGGCTCTATCTTGATATTCCCCTTGCTCATGCCTTTTTTAATCTTGGCGTCTTCATAGAATTTAATGGCGTCTTTTAGTATCACCACCCCCGCCATGGCTAACTGACCCAGCTCTCTTGCCAAATTATAATGGAAATGAGCCTGTAGCTTTGTCTCTAGCCGCTGTTGGAGTTCCTGACGTAAAACAGAAATATCTACTATGCGCTGATCACTGTCTTCATTGCAAAGCAGCACATACCTGGCTTTTTCATCGGTTTGAGATCCAGGTACCCCCAGCAAGCTGACCGGGGTAATACCCAGGCAATCATCCAATTCTTTCAATAGTTCTATGGCTACTTGAGGTGATAACTTTTCACCTACCATATCTATACCATCCATGCGGCCGATAAATTCCAGACAAGGAATATCATTCACAAAATCGGTCACCAACAACTGGTCATTCATGGCATAACGAAAAATACCATTGGCGCAGGTGATAATGGGCCGCACCGCAAGCCCGGTTTTTAACTGCCAGCTGGCCAAAATTTCACCCGAGGATAAATCTTCAAATTCATAAAAATGACTGTTGATGGCCAGCGGAAACTTATCTTCATAGGGAATGGTGATGACCCCTTCAGTAGCCCATAAACCCTTGCCTTGAAACTCACTGTGTGCAAATACAGATTGCAACTTAACTGCCCACACCGCAGAAGATGATGTGTCCCAGGCGCTGATGAGCGCCAGTTTTGGCCACAATAATTTAGTGAATTCGGCGCTAATTTTTCCATGCAAGTTTAATAAAATAAGTGCAGCTTCTTTATTACGGGGTGCAGGAATAACACTGAGGCTCTTATAGCTATTTGGCCACTGCCCCTGATTTAATACCTTTATTATATCCAGTCGCCTGTCTTCGATTAGATCCAGCAGGCTCAGGGCGAAGGTAGGGCTCCACACGGATATAAGACTCAACTCCTGACAACTCACCAGATAACAGGCGGTTGCAAATAACGATTCTTCCGAGCTGTCTGCCAAAGAGGTGCCCTCGGGTACTGCCATGGTGACCCCCATGAACAATCGCTTCCACCAGGGCAGTAATTGCAGATCGTCGTTCACGCTGCTTGTGGCTGTATTTCGTAAATCACTGGGCACCCAGGATAACGACCAATAATGCTTGCCTTGTTTGATGGCCGGATAGCGGCGGTACATATGGCTAAGCCATGGACCTACCGCTTGATCTAATTGACTAAGAAATGCTTGGTTGTAAGGTATCCATTTAATTTTTGAGGTGGAGCCACTAGTGGGCTGATAGCGAAAACAAGGCTGGTTGGTTAATACGTTGTATTCACCCTGCTTTTGCTGTTGTATTAAATCGGCCCAATTTTCATAGGTGGTGATAGGAAATTTTGTTTTAAATACCTCGTAACTTATGGCCCTACCTACGTTTCTAAGCACAGAGGTTTTGCTGCCTGATATATTTTCCAAGTTTTTCTTTAGTATTGCTCGCTGCATTTTCTCAACACTATTACTGGAGGCTAAAAACTGTTTCTCATCAGTTTTTGTGAAAAGTGCTGATAAATGGTGACTAACCTTAATAGCGGTCGGCCAAAAGTTATTAATCACGAGGCACCCCCTTGATAAGCAGGACGAGATTTACTAGAAAATGGCAGTACATTTTTCCTGGTGAATCGCCATAACATGCTTAACGACACTTCTCCCACACATGGTAACTCAATACCTTTTCGCCAGGCTGGATTAAGCTCATCAAAAAATTTAATTTTTGGGTTATTAGTTTTCATATCCTCGGTTATTTCTGCAACACCGTCTTTTAGGTATTGATAATCATCACCAAAATCCAATAACCTTTCTTTTAGTTTATAGGCATCTGGGTACAAAAGATTGCAATAGTGATCTACCACAGATTCAAGATTTTTATTGCTACGGGTATAATGAGGGTAATATCTTAGAAAATTATTCGCCATCAAAAGGTACGTTTTGTAGCCTTTGGATATGAGCAGCCAATACACATCCCGGTTCATTCTTTTTAGTTTTAACTTAAATAATTGTATTGCAAAGGCTTTTTGCAGGGCCTTATCCCCCCAGTATTGTTTTTCAACAATGGTATCGCCGCTAAACACACCTATTGATTTTTTGTTTTTATAGGAAATGTCAATTTCATTCCAGGTACTGAAACCAACAATTGATCCAGTAGATTTATCCACCAGTAAAAATATACCTTGTTTCTTACACATATCCTTTATAAAAGTTTGCAAGTCAGCATTGTGATAGTAGCTTACAAATACACTGTGCATTTCCATTAGTTGAGAAATTGTAACGGAGTTAATCTTGTAAAACTTTACGGATAAGGTTGAAATTTTTTTAGTCACAGAAACACCCTGGCAATATTATTCTGCCAAAAATTATTTTTACTTACAAAGAAATACCACTGCCAAAAAGGCAAATTTCAACTTATTAATATTTTATTTTTAAATAAAAAAGTTAATAAACAGCATAGAGCTGTGAGTTGTATCGCATGTCGAGCATATTATTATTCCAACTTATAAAAACTTAATTTGGCCAATACATTCAACACATGACCTTTAATAGACACACTTTTATTTTTGTTATTTAGTGTCGTTCATTAACGCGGCGGAAATATATCACACTAATTTCATTATAAAATATAATGAAATTAGTGTTTTTATAATATTTTGATATTATTTTTATATAATGAGAAGTGTTACAACAAAGACTAGAAGTAGATTAGAAAAATCGTACTCATTCACATGGACCGTACCAGACACCCGTAAGAAGGATGACTTTATTTGTCAATTACTCATAGATAAGTACAATCCATGTGATAAATATACCATTGTCTTCCAGGTTAGATATCACCATAAATAATTAGGAAACAACTTAAAAGTTAGAGGGAATTATAGCTAGAAAAAAAATACCCCCCCTTTTATACATGGTAGTACTCGAAGAATTGATATAAAAATAAAACCCAAGTACTTATTTCATAGAGCACACTTACTTGCAAAGTAATTATTTTTATTACCAAGCCTTAAACTTAATATATATATTTTCCAGTACTTCGAATTATGATAACTTACTGAAAACTGATATTAAATATATAGCCCTCCTTAATTGGCTTTTTCGATTCCTATCATTCTGTAGAACATGGCGCTTGCCTTCGTTCCTTTTTGACTCTCACTGAGCATCATATTCCCCTGTTATATTCAAGTACACATTACAAATTTTTTCTGTACAACCGAATTATGCTCAGTTAAAATAAATATTAGTCAAAGGAGCCATAAACTCGGGCGTCAAGAAGAATCGCAACACCAAACGCACACACATATTCAGAGATTATCCCGAAAGGGAGATATTGCTTTTGCTAGCTTTACAATTAAGTACTCTGCAGTTCATTACTGGCACTAACGAATCCAATCCAGCCTTCCTATCTTTAGATTCACATACAAGTATTGATACTTAATATTCTCATGAGCTAACCATATTGTAATTTCCGAAAGGTCGTATCTATATTGAGGAAAGTCCCGTTTTCATAGGCATTACCCCTAAATAGCAGTAGCAACCGAAACAGGTCTCGATAGGCGGAAATATATTCCCTCATGCCCACAACACCTGTGTTTGAATTAAATTGAGGGGTCTTACTAGGCCGAATCATACAGAAACACAGCTTTACCAATAATTGTGCACCTTAGTCATATCTAGAATTATCTGCACACGGTCAATGATAATACTGAACTCACTCACAGGCTAAAGAAATGAAAATTGAGCGAAATACTCTCTGCGTCAGACCTCAGGTTTTTAGTCTTTAATTACTCCCCCACTGCTTGGTTTTATTCATGTTCCTCTCTATAATTTATGGGCAGTAGGGTGAGGTTAAAACTAAGTTATTCTATGGTGTTTATTGAGCACACATACGACCTGCTCTCTTTACCAACCAGAGGCTATATCATTCATCTCGCCACGCCGTTCTAAACGCACTTGCAAGAGGTTCCATTAAATATTGCAACGGTGTTGACTCACCTGTTTTTATTAATACCTCTGATGGCATACCTGGTTTTATCTTATCTTTTGGAAGTGACATCAGCGACTTACGTGGGATAGCGATACGTGCCAAATAAAAGCTCTCTAGTGTGTTCGGGTCTTCAAATGAATCTGCCGATACCGATTCTACTATCCCATTAAACTCAGGGAACTCATGAATTTTATAAGACGACAATTTAATTCTTGATTCAAGGTTTTTATATACTTTATCTACATCCATGGGTTTAATTCTGGCCTCAACAATCAATTCATCCTTTTCTGGGACAACCTCAAGAATGGTTTCGCCTGGCCTAACCACCGCGCCCAATGTATGTATTTTAAGCCCTACTACGGTACCTGCTACTGGTGATCTAATCTCTATTCGTCCCAGTATATTTTCAGCCGAGCTAATCCGTTTAGAGCTATCTTTTAAATTCAGTTGAACCTCTGCCAGTTCTTTTGCGGCTTTTTCTCGGTAGTCTTGCTCGACACGCAAGGATTTAAATTGTATTTCACTGTATTTAACCCTTAAGCTAGCGGCTTGAGATCCTAACTGTGCAATTTCACCCTTTAATTCAGACGCCCCCCTTTTTAATTCCAAGTATCGTAATTTATTGGCTAGTTTCTTTTTTAACAGGCTTTCCCATGATTTAATTTCTTCATTTAAAAATGATAACTGATCAGATTTAGCCTCTGTTTCGGCTTCAACACCTTTCAACTGCTCTGTAATTTGGATTGTTTGGTTATCTAAAATATCAAGCTGACTTTTTAGATTGCTTTCACTAATTTTAAAACCATTTTTTGCACTTTTTATTTGCTTTGCTACCCATAACGAACCTGTATTTATCAGCTCTTCTGGAAACAGAATTGATTTTAGTCTATCTCGCTGTACCGTTAATACGGTTTCTCTTATTTTAAGTTCATTCCATTGTGCTGAAATACGCTCTAGATTTGAGTTTGCAAATGTTCCATCGAGTGTTAAAAGTAATTGCCCGGCCCCTACTCGCTCACCTTCTTGTACCCATATATTTTTTACAATACCGCCTTCAAGATGCTGTATTTCCTTTCTATCTGAATATACTTTCACTTTACCCATGGCAACAACCGCACTGTCCAATGGCGTAAACGCAGACCAAAGCAATGTTCCAACCACACCAAATAAAACGATAAACGCACCCACAAGATTGAGTTTTTTCAATTTATAAGGCGCTGATGGCGCTAAAATAATTTGCATAATAGATATCTACTAAGTAACGCGAGTGTCACAAGGTGTCAGCTTGTATTGAATTGGTTATTTTTTTAGGTTGTAACTCTGACAATACGTCATCACGTGGCCCATACATTTCTAACTGGCCAGACCTAATTACAGCTATCTTATTCATATATTTAAATAAGTGATTTTGATGTGCCACCATAATAACGGTGGTTTCTCGTCGTTGAAGCACTGAAAGAACATGCAATAACGCCGCACATCCTTCTTGATCTAAATTAGATGTGGGTTCATCTAACACCACAATAGAAGGTTTTTTAAATACTGCTCTAGCCAATCCAATTCGCTGTCGTTGTCCGCCCGATAGATTATTACCAGAAGGGCCTACGATGGTTTCATAGCCCTGCGGAAGCGATAAAATAAGCTCATGAGCGCCAGCCAACATTGCGGCCTGCACAACCTCTTCATCTTCATCCTCGGTAAAGCGTGCAATATTTTCAGCTACGGTTCCATCAAATAACCCAACCTCTTGAGGCAGATACCCAATGTGCTTCGAATATTGCTCTCGAACCGATTTTGTCATTTGTGCACCATCAATTCTAACGCTGCCACTAACGGGTTGTGAGATTCCCAATAAAAGTTTAATAATCGAGCTTTTTCCAGATCCACTAGGACCAATCACCCCGATTACATCACCAGTATTCATTTTAAAAGACAAGTTCCTGATAATTGGAAATTTCTCACCTTTTTCATTTTGGAACACTGAAACAACATTCTGAAATACTATATCGCCTTTTGGCTCTGGCAACTGTGTGGCTTCCGGCAAGGATTCATAACTAGACATGAACTGTGTTAACGCAAGATAAGATTGCTTTGTTTTGGCTAAACTTCTCCAACCCTGTATAGACTGTTCAACAGGCGCCAATGCTCTTGCAATAATAATAGAGGCCGCAATCATAACCCCCGCTGTAGTCGCACCCTGTATGGTTAAGTATGCCCCCATTGCCAATACAGACACCTGTATGACCTGACGAAACACTTTGGCAATAGAACTAATTAGCGCGTTTCTATCGGATGCAAGAGTTTGATGCCCTAACCCAGCCTGTTGGAACATTCCCCAAATACGAGTGAGTGCTGGCAACATACCCATGCCTAAAATAGCGTCTTTATTACGAGAACTATGCTCTACAAATCTAGAAGCACTTCCAAATGCCTCATTGGCTTTTGTTGAATCTGTTTTTGTAATAACATCGTTTATAATGGCAAGAACAAATAAAACAACCGCCCCTACCAATCCAATGTGGCCTAACATGGGATGTAAGATATAAACGAACCCTAAATATAAAGGCATCCAAGGAACATCAAACAACGCCAAAATATAAGGTGCATTTAGGAATGATCGAATGGTATTTAAATCATGAACGGGTTTAGAATTTTCTCCCTCTGACATAACCTCAGAAAAAGTGGCTTCGCCCAAATCCCGATCAAATTGCACACTAATACGATTTAGCAACCAATTTCGAATAACTTCAATAAACCCCAGAAGGGTTAAACAAAAGAATGCTACGGCAATCAATGCAATCAGCGTTTGCTCACTTTGTGAGAGCAAAACCCGGTCATAGACCTGGAGCATAAATAATGGGGAGGTTAATAATAAAAGATTCACTACAAAACTAAAAGCCAAGACGGCATACATAGACCGCTTGGCTTTAGATAAGGCAGCTTGTACTACATTGCTGTCTAACATGATAATTTTCCACTACAAATAAATACGTCTATTTAATGTTTTTAAATACAAAAAATAGAAGCGAGACTTTTCACCTTAAAGTACTGCACAAACCTTTAAGGTGCAACTGAATCAACCTATACGATTGAACAGCCCTGAGTTACGCCATGTAATCATTTTCAACTAAGACCGTTACAACAGCAGTATCTGAATTGCCATCCGTATCTGTCACAGTGTATTCAACGCTTGTATTTGATGATTCACCTTCTGCTAACGAATCAAAGCCTGTTGAACTATCAAAATCTACGGTGCCATCTTCGTACACCGTGAACCAACCATCATTGTCCCCTTGAACCAATACCGAGCCATCGGTTAATGCTTCTCCATTTACCGACGTAATGATTAATACATCGCCATCTGGATCGCTATCGTTAGCCA